>OATI01000091.1_pt1 | contig 119183 bp, 85 predicted proteins | sample 1494981 | NCBI WGS metagenome assembly OATI01 (sample SAMEA2579952, study PRJEB22360) | human gut metagenome
AACCACGTCGATGGTACTGCGTAAAAGTGGGAGAGTAGATAGCCGCCGTTTTAGATAAAAGGAGTTCATTCGATAGAGTGGACTCCTTTTTGTTTTATGTAAATGACGGTTCAAATAGAAATAGTAAATGTCAAATAAGATAATAAAGCTCAGTCGAAACTCAGCTTTATTATTTCTCCGTAGGATGGCACGTTTTTAAAGGCTTCCTCTATTCCATATTCTCCGGCATAAACACGCGCACAAGTTAAAACACCTCCATGGGCAAATATACAGACATCTTGCATTCCGCTTTTTCTGATCTCATCAAGAAATGAACTGACGCGGTCGTATTGGTCTTTTAACGATTCTCCGTTTGGTGTTCTGATATTGATCCAGTCTGCAAACCAGGCTTCGGAACGTGGGTCGGAGGATAAGTCTTCCCAGGATTTCATTTCCCATTCCCCAAAATTCAATTCTTTTACGCGATCTTCCCGAATGGCATCCGGATAACCACAATAGGAGGCTAACCTTACACAGCGGGTTAACGGACTACACCAGACTTTGTCAAAAGTAAGTCCGGATAATGATTCTTTTACTTTTTCGGCTTCTTCCTCAAAAGATGGGCGCAGTAGTACGTCGGTTTGTCCGTAAGCATAACCTGCGGGAACGTCGACAGACGTATGTCTGATTAAATAGATATTCATATGTAAATAACTAAAGTGTTGTTGTATATATAACAGCTATACCCAGATAAAAGCTTAATTCGCATAGTAGAAATGTAGCTCCGCAGCAGTCACCGGTATATCCTTGTATTTTCTTTTTCATAAAAGTAGTCAATAGGTACCAGGTAGCAACGGGTAGGAGACCTGCCAGAAAATATACGGGTTCAGGCAACCAGCACAGAGGCAGTAACAGACAAATAAGACTGAACAGGTATTCTCCGGTTGTCATCCGACTATAAACAGTTTTACTTTTTGCTTCTTCCTCTTTTCGGGCATATGGGAGGCGATTGATGATCATACCTGCAATGCCTTTGCTATAAGGATCACCTGCAAGGATGGCACAACCTGCCAGTTCGACCGGGAGATTGCTGAGCAACAAATAATACAGGCCAAAATAGCAGATCAAACCAATGACTCCATAACTTCCTATATGCGAGTCTTTCATAATAGCCAATATCCGTTCCCGGTTTGTGCCTCCTCCGAATCCGTCAAAAAAATCAGCCAGGCCGTCTTCGTGGAGACAGCCTGTGATTAATAAACGGGTGATCATAGCCAGGGCTAAAGCAACTCCGGAAGGCAGAACAAGTGAGCCTGCATATAGTACAATCACCATCAGCCCAGCAGTAACCCAACCGACTAAAGCCCATCGGCTCACTATATTTTTGAAATATTCGGCAGGTACTTCAGCCAGTTTCCAAAAAGGCAGACGCGTAAAGAATATGAATGCAGCCAGTATACGCAACATATATTTAAATGTTAGGAATGGATACCATCCGGTTAAAAATATTTTGTCACGGCCGCCTGTTGGAAAGTATGCATCTCGTTGATCATGCGTACGGCCGAGTCTACGATCGGATAAGCACATACGGAGCCGGAACCTTCTCCCAGACGCAGTCCCAGGTTTAGAATCGGGTTTACCTGTAATACATCCAGTACTTTCCGGTGTCCGGCTTCGTCTCCGCAATGACCGAATATGCAATAAGGTAACATTTCAGGATATAACCGGGAAGCTGCCAGAACACAGTTGGTCATGATAAACCCGTCGACAAGTATGATCATTTTGAGTTCTGCTGCCCGGAGCATTCCACCGACAGCCATGACCATTTCGTATCCTCCGAAATAACGGATCACATCTAATGGGCTATTATCTCCTTTATAGTTTTCGAGCGATGCTTTCAACACATTATATTTATGTTGTACGCCAAGACTGTCCAACCCGCTTCCGGCACCGACACATTCTATCAATGGAATACCTGTCAGGCAGGTCATCCACATGCTGGAAGCTGCCGTGTTACCTATTCCCATTTCGCCAAAGCTGATGACGTTGCATCCTTCCTTATGGCAATCACTCACAATTTCAGCTCCGTATTGTAGTGCCAATTCCATTTCTTCCTGTGTCATTGCTGCTTCATGGAGGAAATTACGGGTCCCTTTCCTGATTTTCCGGTCGATTAGTTGTGGAATGGAAGGAAAGTCGAAATCTACGCCACCATCAACAATCTTCAGTTCGATGCCATGCTGGCGGGCAAGAAAACAAACACCGGCTCCGCCGTTCAGGAAATTGTGAATTACCTGGCGGGTTACTTCTTTGGGTGATTTACTTACTCCTTCATCTGCAATACCGTGGTCGGAGGCATAAATGACATTGACCGGATGATGTAGGGAAGGGGTAAGTGTCTGCTGGATCAAACCGATCTGAAGAGCTAATTCTTCTAATCTACCTAATGAACCTTTAGGTTTTGTCAGATTGTTTATTTTTTCCTGTAATGTTTCTGCGATAGCAGCATCTGGTTTTTCAATATTAAAAGTAATCATTGTATTGTTATTTTGTTATCCTTTTATTTTCATGGGTATTCCGCTTACCATCAGTACGACTTCGTCGGCTCGGGAGGCTATATGTTGGTTCAGCCACCCTTGCAGGTCCGTGAATTTGCGTTGAACCGGATCTGGCGAGACTCCGCCTAACCCAATTTCATTGGTCACGAATATAAGATAAGCCTCCTGTTGGGTCAGCCGGTTGAATTCTTCTTTCAGTTCTGTCAATGATTTTTCGACATTACTGTCATTGTCGAAAAAAAAGTTTGTGCCCCATAACGTGACACAATCTATAACGACTACCCGGGCATTCAGATTATGATGGCTCAGGTATTTTTCTTCTTCTATATTTGTCCATTCCGGACCACGGTCTGCCTGGTGACGGAGAACCCGTTGACGGAATTCTTCATCCCATACACGCGAAGTCGCCAGGTAAACCGGGTTAGTGCTCAATGATAAGGCTAACTTTTGTGCATATCCGCTTTTGCCGGAACGTTGACCTCCTGTAATAAGTACGATATGTTTGTGCGGCATCGTATTATTCTCCTTTAGGCTTGTTGCGGGTAGCAACTCGTTTTCCTTTGTTTATCGGATTGTTTTTACTCGTTTTTCGTAAACTGGCAGATTTGGGAGAAGCGGCAAGGCGTTGCGCAACGGCTGCTTTTCCCAAAGATTTACCGAACTTCGGACGCATGGCATCTTTGAGTGCCTTTTCTTCCGGAGTCAGTTTGTCTTTCGGTTTTTCTCCGCTTTTAGCCGCTTTTCTGGCAGCAGCATATTTGTTGTATTTGACATATTTACCAGGTCTCAGCTTACTGCCGGAACCGGAAGGTTTCTTTTTTTCAACAGGCGCACTGTCTTCCACTTTCTTTTCTTTTTTCTCCACTTTGGCAACAGGGTCGCCGAAGATCAGATTTTGAGTTTTACCGGAACCGGTGCGTGCATGCTCCTGAGCCTGGCTGAAATTAACTTTAATATCATCAAGCATGACGATATCAGCTTTGCTAACTTTCTGGCCGACTTCCGGCTGTTTTCCGTTGACGGTAACCCGCCCCATTTCGATGAACTTGTCTGCTTCCCGGCGCGAGCAAAGTCCTGCGTCACTGAGCAATTTGTTTAGTCTTATTTCCATGTCTGTATAATTTTCTTTATTGTAATAATATTGATAGAAGACAAACAAGCAATCCCATGGCTAGTTCTGTATTGCTGTTTATTTTAGTTGCTATTAACATATCTTCTGTTGTAAAAGGCCTGTCGTTGACTCCGATATAAGGCTTTTCCACTGCTTGACCGAAGTAATCGTGTGTACCCCCGAAACGACAATCGAGGATGGCTGCCAATGCTGCTTCCGGATAACCTGAATTGGGACTGAGATGTGCCCTACCGAAACGTGTCAGAAAATCTCTTTTGTGCCAGTTTCCGGAAACCAGTAACATCAGGCAAGCTGTCAGCCGGGCAGGTATGTAGTTGGCAACGTCGTCCAACCGGGCGGCAGCTTCTCCGAATTCTTTGTATCGCTCGTTTTTATAGCCGATCATCGAGTCGAGTGTATTAATCATTTTATAAGCCATCATTCCGGGCAATCCTAAAAAGCCAAACCAGAACATCGGGGCGATCACTCCGTCACTCAGGTTTTCCGCCAAAGTTTCAAGGGCGGCGGCCCTGATTTCCTGTGGGGATAGATCGGAGGTGTCACGTCCGACGATGCGTCCGACTTGTGTCCGTCCTTCTTCCACACTACGGTCTACTGCTTCAAAAACGGCTTTTACTTCCGTAATCAATGTTTTTCCGGCAAGGCAATAGAATACACCTACTCCGACAAGAATTGCGTATAAATAAGTATTTATAAATGCTCCCCAGAAAAGGATTAGCCGGGTTATAAAGTAAATGCCTGCTACAAGGATTAGTGTCAACAGACCTCCTTTATAGAAACGGTTCTCACCCTGATTCAGTTTTTTCTCTCCGAAAGAAATGAGTTTGCCGAACCAGACGATGGGGTGAGGCCAGCCTTCCGGATCACCTAACAGGCGGTCTGCCAGCCATCCGCCCAGAAAGGGGATTACCTTGAATGAATATATCGATTGAGTTAACCAGTACATATTATTTGTTTGAGAGACAAAGGTAGAAAATTGTACCGTTTTTTGTTTTGTAAATTCACTAATAAATATCTACCTTTGTCTTATGCTTAGGATAATAACACATATAGAACGATTATTACTGGTACATGACTGTGTGATTGTACCGAAATTTGGAGGTTTTGTACTGCAAACAGTTTCTGCCGTATGCAACGGAGAGGAACATTTGTTCAGTCCGCAACGCAAAGAAATCGTTTTTAATATCACACTGCAACATAACGACGGGTTACTTTCAGAGTCATACATGCAAATGTATGGTGTTAATTACCGGAAGGCACAATTGATGCTGGAGGAAGATGTCGACGATATGAAAGCAGCTTTGCAGGAAGAAAAGAGATTATCCTTTGGTCTGTTAGGTTCTTTCAGTCTGGGACAGGAAGGCCAGATGATTTTCCATCCGGGAGAATCGGATGCATTCAGTGTCTGTTCATATGGATTGGCGGCTTTTAATTTTCCACAGCTTAAACCTGTTTTGGCTGCGCGTGAAGAGGTAGCATTGCTTACCGGAAAGAAGAAAAAAGATACATTATATATACCGGTTAGCCGGAAGTTTCTCCGCGTAGTAGCTGCTTCGGCTGCTGCTGTCACTTTATTCTTATTGGTTTCAACTCCGGTGGAAGATGTGAACCAGGCTGCTTATACTGCCAGTTTTGTTCCGACGGAAATGGTTGCCAGAAATGCGCCTGAAATGAAAACGGAGGAAATGAGCGCACCGGTTGAGACTGTGGCTCCTGAAACCAAGGCGCCGGAGGTGAAAAACGATGCGATAGCTGTTGCACCAACCCCGAAAGTGAAAAAGCAGGAGGTCGCTCCCCAACCGGCGGTCAGCAAGCCGAATCAGAAAATGTATCATATCGTGATAGCCAGTTTTCCTACGGAAGAACAAGCAGATAAATATATTGCCGGGGTAGATCGTAAAGATTGCAAGCATGTGAGTAAAGTTGTTCGTGATGGTAAGTACCGTATCTATGCCGATAGATTTGATAATCGTGAGCAGGCTGAAAGCTATATGGCAACTTTGCGTACGAATGAGAAATATAAAGATGCCTGGTTGTTTATCAGTCGATAATTAGTCCCCTTCTTGTATTGATTTTTTTATACGAATTCTTTTTATTCCTCTTCCTGCTTGGATTGTTTTTTCTTTTTTAACCGGCCTGCCTTTCGTAGTGCCTGATCCAGAATGTACTGTATCTGGCCATTGGTGCTGCGGAATTCATCCGCAGCCCAGGTTTCGATAGCATCCATCATCTCTGCATCGATCCGCAGAACAAAATTTTTGGTTGCATTCTCTTTTTTGGCCATCACTTATATTAATATTAAAAATTTAGAATCATTGATATAATGTACCTGTGTTGATAATCGGCTGGGCCGGCTCGTCTGCGCATAGTACGACTAATAAGTTGCTTACCATTGCCGCCCTTTTTTCGTCATCGAGTTCGACGATTTCTTCTTCCGATAATTTGTCTAATGCCATTTTTACCATCGAGACGGCTCCTTCAACGATCTTTTCGCGGGCAGAGATAATGGCATCAGCTTGTTGGCGCCGTAGCATGACAGCAGCAATTTCCGGGGCATAAGCCAAATAATTAATACGAGCTTCCACTATCTCCATGCCAGCCATCGCCAAACGTTCATTCAGTTGATGTTCCAGCTGTTCGTTTATTTCTTCACCTCCGCTTCGAAGGGTCAGCTTGTTGGTTTCCTGTTCGTTGTTGTCGTAAGCATATTGCCCGGCTACTTGCCGGAGAGCGGCATCGCTTTGTACACGGACAAAATCTTCGAAAGCATTCATCCGTTCGGCTACTGTTACACCTGCCTGACCATTCTTTTTATTATTAGCCATCGTTTGTGCATCGATTTCAAACATCGCTTTGTAAGTATCTTTCAGTTTCCAAACCAGCACAAGTCCTATCAGGATCGGATTGCCGATTTTGTCGTTTACTTTGATTGGCTCAACATCCAGATTGCGGGCACGCAAAGAAAGTTTCTTTTTGTTCATGAATGGATTTACCCAATAAAACCCTGTTTGCGTGAATGTGCCTTCGTATTTTCCAAAAAATACCATGACCCGGGTTTCGTTCGGCTCCTGGGAAATATATCCGGGAAGCATTAGGATGAATGCTATGAACAACACTATTGTCAGTGGAGCACAGATATAGTTTGTCTCTCCATAAAAATAGAGAACTAATACAATGAATAATGGTATTAGAATGAGATTGATAAATAGACCAATGAATCCATTGATTATTAGTCCTTTAAAATTGTGTTCTTCTGCTTTCATAATAATTTGTATTTGATATTATTTTGATATCACAAATGAAAACAATTTCCTGCACATGACCAAATAAAATATACTCTTTTTATAAGGGGATATTTAAAATATTATTTAGCTTTGTCTACTCAAAATTTACACGATTGGAATTTCAACTAGATACGGACAACAAGGAATTTCAGGATGCCCTGCAACTGATTACCCATACCCGCCAGTCTGTTTTCCTAACAGGGAAAGCGGGGACGGGCAAATCCACTTTTCTCAAATATATTTGTTCGCATACCAAAAAGAAATATGTCGTATTGGCTCCGACTGGTATCGCGGCTATTAATGCTGAAGGGGTGACTTTGCATTCTTTCTTCAAACTGCCGTTCCGTCCGATGTTACCGGATGATCCAGATTTAAGCCTGAAAGACGGGCGGATCTTTGAATTTTTCAAATACCGGAAAGAGCACCGGAAAATAATATCGGAGGTCGAGCTGATCATTATTGATGAAATTTCGATGGTGCGGGCGGATATTATCGACTGTGTAGATCGTATTTTACGTGTTTTTTCAGGAAATATGCGTTTGCCGTTTGGAGGAAAACAGTTATTGTTTGTCGGAGACGTGTTTCAGTTGGAGCCGGTTGTGCCGTCTGACCAAAAAGAGATACTCAGTCTTTTCTATGCCAGTCCGTTCTTTTTTTCAGCCAGGGTTTTCAAGTCGATCAACCTGGTGCCTATTGAGTTGCAGAAAGTTTATCGCCAGACCGATCCCGTATTTATTAATATATTGGACCGAATACGGAGCAATGCGGCAAGAAGACAGGAGCTGGAAATTTTGAATACCCGTTATTTTCCTGAATTTGAGCCGAATAACGAAGATATGTACATTACACTTGCTACCCGGCGCGATCAGGTAGACTTCATCAATGAAAAGAAGTTGTCGGAATTGCCTGGTGAAGAGTTTATTTCCGCAGGGCGTATAGATGGTGATTTTCCCGAATCATCTTTGCCAACACAATTGAATCTGGCAATCAAGGAACAGGCACAGGTGATTTTTATTGATAATGATTATGAACGTCGGTGGGTGAACGGAACTATCGGTATGATTTCGGGTATCGATGAGAACGGGAATGTATATGTCCTGTTGGAAAACGGAATCGAACATCTGGTGGAACCTACTTCGTGGCGTAATTATAAATATAAGTATAACGAAAAGGAAAAACGGATAGAGGAGGAGATTGTCGGTACTTTCGAACAATTGCCGATCCGTCTTGCTTGGGCAATTACCGTGCATAAAAGCCAGGGACTTACGTTTAACCGGGTTGTCGTGGATTTGACCGGAGGTGTCTTTGCCGGCGGTCAGACATACGTGGCACTAAGCCGTTGCACATCCCTCGAAGGACTGGTTCTGAAGAGTAAAGTGACTCCTCACGATATTTTTGTACGTAAAGAAATTGTTCAGTTCAGCCAGATCTTCAATAGTAAGGAACTGATTGAAAAGAGCCTTCGGGAAAGTGAGGCGGAACTTTTATATGCCCGTGCCGCCCATGATTTTAACCGTGGGAATATGAAGGATGCCGTGGAGTCTTTTGCTCTTGCAATAGGGAAACGAAACGAAATGGATAAACCGCTGGTGCAGCGCCTGCTCCGTTCCAAACTTCAGCGTATGAATACGCAACGCCAGGAAATCAAAAAACTAAAAGAAGAACTTTACGCGCAACGTGAAATCCTGAAAGAATATGCCCATGAATATTATTTGATGGGAAATGAATGTGTAACCAAAGCCAATGATCCGAATGCTGCTCTCCGCTCATTCGATAAAGCCTTGAAACTGTATCCTGAGTATGTGGATGCCTGGGTGCGCAAAGGTGTCACGCTGCTGGATATTGGCGAAACATACGATGCCCAAGTGGCATTGAATGAAGCTGTCAAACTGAGCCCCCTTTCATTTAAGGCCCGTTATAATCGTGGAAAATGTTATCTACGCATGAAATATTATGAGGAGGCGGTCGCTGATCTCCAAAAAGCCGTTTCCATTAAGCCCAAACACGCATCAGCACACGAGTATCTGGCTGAAGCTTATCGTTTTGTCGGTGAAGAGGAACTCGCTCAACAACATCAGGATATAGCCGATAGTTTGCGGAAAAATCGAAATATTTAAGAAAGTCCATAAAAATCAAGCATATTCGTAATGCGTTGGTAACATAGATTATATATCTTTGTGGCGTTGTATAAAAAGTGTTTCGATTGTTTTAATTTTAATATTATCTAGTATGAAGAACTTATCTGTGTTTGTTCTTTTTCTTTTTTGTCTGACATTCACGTTGAATGGCCAGGTTACCACTTCCGGGATCAGTGGAAAAGTGACGGCGGAAGGAGAACTTCTGATCGGCGCAACAGTACAGGCTGTTCATGAGCCTTCCGGTACTACGTATGGAACTGTTACTAATGCGGATGGACGTTACAGTCTGCAGGGGATGCGTACCGGCGGTCCTTATACCGTCGAGGTGTCTTATGTCGGCTTTCAGAAAGCGGTATATAAAAATATTACGCTTCAATTAGGTGAAACTTATTTGTTGGATGTAAAGTTGACAGAATCATTATCGTTGGATGAAGTGGTTGTCACGGCATCGAAGGCAGCCTTGTTTAATTCTCAGAAGACCGGGGCGGCACAAAACTTCAATCAATCGCAAATTCAGGCGACTCCTTCTGTCAGTCGTAGTATTTTTGATGTGACAAAGATGAATCCATTAGGAGTGAATACCGCTAGTGGCATGTCTTTTGCAGGTTCGAGTAACAAATATAATTCATTTCAAATTGATGGTATTACAAACAATGATGTGTTTGGTCTTTCGTCTAGTGGAACGAATGGCGGACAAGCTGGTGCCAACCCGATTTCTCTTGAAGCGATTGAAGAAATTCAAGTAGTAATAGCGCCGTATGATGTCCGTCAGGGAGGTTTTACCGGGGGAGGTATAAATGCAATTACAAAATCCGGTACGAATACATTCCATGGTTCTGCTTATTGGTATTATAATAATGAGAATTTTTATGGGAAGACTCCGGGAAAGGATGCAAAAGAACGTAAGAAGTTAGGTGATCAGAGCAGCGCAACGTATGGTTTTACGTTAGGTGGGCCGATTGTAAAGGATAAATTGTTCTTCTTTGCAAACTATGAACGGGTAAAGGAAACATACCCGTCTTCTAATAATATCGGTTCGACTGAGTCTAATCTGGATGTGAAGGAAGTAGACCAAATCGTTAATAAAATATCCCAGTTGACGGGAGGTTATAATGCTGGTGGTTATGGACCACAGGATATTGATACGTACTCTAATAAAATTCTTACCCGTTTGGATTGGAACATCAATGAACAGAATAAATTTACTGTTCGTTATAGCTTTCTGGACGGGCGAAAAATGGTATTTTCAAATTCTGTCTCTTCTGCAAAACTGAATGATAACGGTTATTTTATGAATAATAAAACGCATTCGCTGGTATCCGAATTGAATACACAGTTTACCCCTTCCTGGTCGAATGAGTTCAGGTTTGGTTGGACTTATGTTAGGGATTATCGTGATCCAATCGGACAACCTCTTCCAAATATAACGATTAATAATTTGATAAATAATGGTGATCCTACCAAGAAATCAAGCTTGGAATTAGGTACAGAACGAAATTCAGCCGCCAATGCTTTGGACCAGGATATTTTTACACTGGAGGACAACCTGATATGGAATAAAGGAAATCATACGATAACATTGGGAACCCATAATGAGTTCTTCCATATGAAAAATCTGTATATCACTAATATTTATGGTTCTTATGTTTATAATTCGTTAGATGATTTTTTGACTGTAGGAACAGCAAATGAGGTATTACCGAATTCATATGAATACTCCTACTCTAATGAAAAAATAACAGGAACAGATCGTTGGGCACCAGTGTTTGGCGCTGCCCAGCTTGGTTTTTATGCTCAGGATGAATGGAAAGTTACGAATCGTTTTAGTATGACTTACGGGTTACGTCTGGATATTCCTTTATTATTTGATAAGCCTAGAGCGAATGAGGTGTTTAATAGCTCGACTGTAGCGACGAGTATGGGGTTGGCAACAGACCAAATGCCTACAACCAAAGTACTGTGGTCTCCCCGTGTTGGTTTCCGTTGGAGCTTAAATGAAGACCGGACAACTTTATTGCGTGGTGGGGCTGGTATATTTACAGGCCGTGTTCCATTTGTTTGGATTTCAAATAGTTTTGGAAATGCAGGAGTTGAGATGGTTCGCACCGCTTATTCTTCTAGTTTGGGCAACTATCCTTCAGATTTTAAGTTTAATATTGATCCGAACAAGCAATATAAAGATCCTAATGCAAAAGTGCCTACATCGGAAGTCGATGTAATGGCTAAAAACTTCCGTTTCCCTTCTGTTTTCCGTGCAAATTTAGCTGTGGAACAAATGCTTCCATTTGGTATCAGAGGAACATTGGAGGGACTTTACTCCAAGACTCTGAATAATATTTTATACGAAAATATTAATTATCAGTGGAAAGGCGAGACTTTGAACAACGGAGGAGATGACCGTCCTGTTTATGAAAAGCAGGACAATCATTTCACTCAGGTCATGCTGTTGAAAAACACAAGCAAAGGTTATACTTTTAATATTACGACAAAACTGGAAAAATCATTTGACTTCGGTTTGAATGCAATGATCGCTTATACATATGGGCAAGCAAAATCATTGAATGACGGAAATTCTTCACAAGCCTATTCCGGTTGGAAATATAATGCAACATATTACGGTGATATGAATCCAGAATTGACATGGTCGATGTTTGATGTCCGTAACCGTGTGATCGGTTCTGTATCTTACCGTAAGGAATATGCAAAACATTTTGCAACAACAGTCAGCTTGTTTTATAATGGGCAGACAGGTGGCAGATATTCCCTTTTGGATTATACGGATCTGAATAAAGATGGATATCGTAATGATTTGATGTATGTGCCTACAGATGCAGAACTGGAGAAGATGGTATTTACTGATATTCATTCTAACAATAATACTGTTACTGCTGCAGAACAAAAGGATGCTTTAATAAAATGGATTGAAGGAAATGGTGAACTTCGCAAATCCAAAGGAACACATATTAAACGTAATCAAATGACTTTGCCATTTGAGCATCATTTTGATTTCCATTTTGCTCAGGACTTTTTTGTTGATATCGCAGGACAAAGAAATACAATCCAGCTTAATTTTGATATTATCAATGTTGGCAATTTATTGAATAAAAAGTGGGGTATGTATTATCAAACTAATTCAGGTTATGATTTGACTCCTCTTACAACTAAGATTGGGACAAATGGAGCAACTTACCAGTTCTATGATCCGGGAGAAATGTATACTAATACAAATATCACTTCCCGCTGGCATGCCCAGGTTGGATTGAAATATATTTTCTAGCCGTGTATTTAACAATTTGAATAAAATAATCGGGAGAGGTTCACTATCTTTGTGGACCTCTTTCTTTTTGAGGTGATTGATATATGAAAAGATATGTAAGTTTATTTATAGGATGTATCGTTCTGGCCGGTATACTTTTTTCCGGCTGTTCGTCATCGAAACGGCATGACCGTTATGTGGTCGTTCTTTCCATGGATGGATTCCGTTCCGATTATCCCGATCGTGCTTATACCCCGACATTGGATTCTTTGGCGAAAGTCGGGATTCGTGCCGCTTTCCGTCCTTCTTTTCCCAGCGTAACATTTCCGAACCATTACAGTATGGCAACCGGTTTGCACCCGGATCATCACGGCCTGGTTAATAATTTCTTTTATGCCTCCGACCTGGATAGTATTTACCGTATGGCGGACCCCACTCCCGGCTTTTATGGAGGGGAACCGATCTGGAATACGGCAGAGAAGCAGGGAGTGCATGCAGCCTCTTTCTTCTGGGTGGGCAGTGAGTATCCGATCCAGGGCCGCCAGCCTTCCATCTGGAAACCTTTTGATAAAAAGGTCCCTTATTCGGACCGCGCCGATTCTGTAGTAGCCTGGTTGCAGCTACCGGAGGATATACGTCCTCATCTGGTTATGTGGTATATCGAAGAGCCGGATGCGATCGGTCATATCTGTACGCCTGACTCTTCGGCAACTTTAGAGAAAGTAGAGGAGCTGGACCGTGTATTGAACCATTTCTTTAACGAGGCCCGCAAGCTGGATATTTTCGATAAAATAGATTTTATAGTTCTGTCCGATCACGGAATGGCTACTTATACGCCTGAGAAATATGTCAATCTGAACGACTATTTGCCACGTGACAGTTTTGATTATATTTTTGACGGTGTCCCGACTTTGCTTTATCCGAAGAATGGTTATACCGAGACCGCATACAATATCCTGAAAAAGGTTCCGAATGTGACGGTTTGGAAGAAAGAGGAAATTCCTGCTGAATATGTTTATGGGAATAATCCCCGTATAGGTGATTTGGTTGTGCTTCCCAATATCGGAACTTACCTGCATTTCCGTGATAAATCCTATCCTTATCCGGGTGCAACTCATGGTTATGATAATTTTTCACCGGAGATGGAAGCTATATTTTATGCGGCAGGCCCTTCATTTAAAGAGAATGTCGAATTACCTGTCATGGCAAATGTAAATCTTTATCTGATCATATCCCGGTTGTTGAATTTGGAGCCCGCTCCGAATGACGGTGATAGTGTGGTTGTAAATACTTTATTCCGGTAAAAATAAAAAAAGCGATCTGTTGAAGGTCGCTTTTTTAATATCAAAGGGTATCTTTCATTTAATAATTGAAATTCATCCCCGGACAAAAAGCTATCTGACTTTTGGCACTAGTGATCTGAATCATGTTTTCGCGGGCTAGCCATCCGATTGCAGACCATAAATCAGCTTCACATAAGGAGGTTGCCTTTTTCAACTCCTCCAAACTCCAACATCCACCATCCAGTAACAGATTCCTGATGGTACCTGCATTTAATCCAATTGTTCCTTTCGTCATGACAAATTCTCTTTTATGTTTATGGTATGTTGAGTTAAAACAGAAATTAAAGCGGAAATGATATATTCCGACGTTTTTTTTAGTGTGTTTTATAAAAAGGAGATTCCGTCAAAAGATTTTTTTTGTAAAACAGGCGGATGGAGATTCACGAACTTAAAATAAATCATTGTTTGTTTATAAGCGTTTTTTGAGAAAAAATGTTTGAAAAAGATTGTCATAAAGTATGGTGGTGTCGAATTAAACCTTACATTTGTAGCCTATTGAGATTGATTTAAACTTGTATTTGAAGTTTTGCTCGCAACTTAGATTTGTAAAGTATATTCATTCAACTATTATTCTATTCATCCCTCAATAAACAATTAACTAAATAAGTTTTTATAAATGAATCTTTACATTTCAAATTTAAGTTATAACGTCACAGACGCTGACTTAAACGAGTTGTTTGCTGACTATGGGGAAATCCTCTCAGCTAGAGTTATCACAGACAGAGAAACAGGCCGTTCAAGAGGCTTTGGTTTTGTAGAATTGAAGGATGACGATTTAGCCAAGAAGGCTATCGAAGAATTAAACCAGGCTACTTATGATGAAAAAGTAATCAACGTAACAGAGGCTCGTCCGAGAGAAGACCGTGGTGGAAACCGTGGCGGTGGTTTCGGCGGTAATCGTGGTGGTTACGGCGGCGGTAATCGTGGCGGTGGCTACGGTGGTGGCAATCGCGGTGGCGGTGGCTACGGTAACGGCGGCGGAAGAAGATATTAATTCGCATTATAGCAAATGGAAAAGCGACCCTTTGAAGGTCGCTTTTTTTATACCATTTTTCTAACATATAGGTTATTTACCGGAATCGTTCCATCCGCTGAGTTTTCCCAAAATGCGATTCCTAAAATGCTTGACATTGTTATTAGGAGTTCCTGAATAAGTTGTTTGATTATGGGCTACTCTGTTATTCACATTGATAATATATTCTGTATCAAGTTGAGTTATGAATGAAATGACATTTCCGGATTCTATTTTGAATTTTATATTCTTTCCATTGTTTGCCTGCCGGACGACAACATCTTTGCTGTCGTTCCAGGGATTTTGAATTCTACACCTGTTACCTTTCAAACTTTTTATTCCGATTTGAGTTATCTGAGCATGTTCATCTCTTTCGGATGACACGATAAAGGCACCTCTGGCCAATAGGGTAAAGGCTATTCGTGTCGTATCCCAGGCTGAGGGTATGGCTGGGAATACTCTGATTTTTCCTTCGTTGCTTTGGAGCATCATTTCGTTTATCGTTGTTCCATAATTACTGATAGGTTCCATGCCGCATTGGAAGAAATCATGTGAACGTATCGTATAAGTATGATTCAAAAGGTCATGAATAGATTTGAGATCATAAATATTGTCGGGATATCCGGTGACGTTGTGCATTAATCCCTGAGGATACATTTGGTGAATGTTTATACCATTGATTAAGTATTGCAGAGCCAGATCACCTAATCCCATTCGGGCTGCTATTTCCGGCATTGGATAATGAGCATTTGCTTCGTTTCGGAATTTGACCAGGTTGATAACAGCTTTTCCTAAACGTGTATCTTTGTCGTCAATACCGATTAAATTAGCAGGAAAGGCGATTGAACCTCCACATCCCCAGTTCCAGGAAGAGTACTGTTGTTCTGTATAATATTTTCCTGCCGGTGCAATTACTTCGGAGCCGTTTTCGAATGGTTGGAATGATCTTTTCCATAAATGGTTTAATGCATGGTTCCACTTGTCTTTTCTCTCTTTATCCGTTTTTAATAAAGAGGCAGCTTGAATACAATTTTTGAAAAGTTGTTCAATACAATTCCTATCGCTGATGGCATTTTTGACATGGTCGATATCTGCCGATTCATAGACGGAAGAGAGTAAAAAGTATTCTTTTTTATTTTCATCCCATTGTAGCTTATCCAAGTAAAAGTTTGCTGCTTTTTGCATAAACGGATAGGCTTTGTTTCGAAGAAAATCCTTGTCTCCTGTAAATGTGTAGTAGTCCCAAAAGAGAGAAGCTATTTGGGCAGCCGGTGTAAAATTGTACTTCATGTCACCTCTGTCTTTACTTACTTGCTCTCCGGAAAAGCAATGGGCTTCTGTTATCAGTAAAGCGTCATTAGGTACTCCTTTCTCTTTGGCCAGAGCTTCTCCAAAAGGTATCATTTTGAAATAAGTATTTAAGTAAGGTATCATTAATTGGCAATCGTTTTGTGCGCACAATCCCCAATATTGTTGTTGTGTATTCCAATGGTGGGGAGTGACCCAATTCATGACATCCCGATTCCAGCGCCATAAACCACCATTGAATGTAACAGGAAACTCGCCTTGTGAACCAGCGGCCATCAGGTATCTACGTAGGTAGTAGATGTTTTCAAGATAATCATTGCCTAATTTGACGAAAGAATTAGACCAAAAGTTCCTGTACCATTGATCTTTCTCTTTTTTGACCTGGTCGATTCCTAAGGATTCAACTTCATCCAATAATTGTTTAGCAGCAGTGATCGGTTGAGGATTTTCTCTGTCTGTGACAACACTTATCAGGATTGTGAATTTATTCTTTTTTGTTTTTTGTTCGATACGGTGACTGTTGATTGTTATGGGTACTGTTGGTTCTTGTAAGATCCTGCAGGCAACAGCGAAATGCAATCCGTCTCCCTTCTCTTCGATAATCATATCCTGATGTTCTGTAGAAGATAGGGTATTTCCCACCCCGACTGCTGTATTTTGAGGGAAATAACCCGAATACCATCCGGCAAATGCACGGCTTCCCAGTCGTTCAAGAGATACAGTGGCCGTTGAGTTATTTCCTAAAAACGTTTGATTGGATAAGTTCTCACATTCCAGAACCCATACATTTTTACCATGTGCCAGCCATGTATTGATATGGGTTGTTGAATATGCGGTGGTCCCTTTGTAGATAGTTTCTCCTTTTTGCAGAGAGAGTCTACCTTCGAATTTATTAAGATGGATCCAACTGAAAACAGGAATTCCGAAATCAATTTTTAGACGGGCGGCATGCCTGAGTATGGAAGTATTGCCTTCTTCGGGAATCAATTCTGTCCATAAGTCATTTTTGTTGATTTGTAACTCGATCCCGTTATCATGATTCCAAATCATACCTCCGATATTCCCGTTACCCATAGGAAAACCTTCAGCTTCCAACTGTGTGGGCGAAAGATATACGATGTCATGTTTGGAAAGATAATTTTCGTCTATTTTGAAAGGTGAGGATCCTAATTCCAGATATTCATAATCCCTTTTTTCCTGGGCTTTTGATGATAAACTTATGAATAAGAAAAAGAATAATGTGATAATCTTTTGTATATTATATTGGTGTATCATTATAATTTATTTGTGATATTTATATTTGACAAAATCGAATAAACCGTAGTTCTTTTGTTGAGGTATTTGATCGCCTAAGAATTTTAGGTTTTCAACACTGCAAAAGATATAAAATGCAACTTCAGATCCGAATTGTAGCTGGATTTCATGTCTTTTTTCTTTATCAATGTACCATGTGGCGTAATATTTGCCTTCTTTTAATGTCAAATCGATTTCGAATATATGCCATCCCGGTTTCAATTTGACGACATGGCTAGTATAAGGAAAATCCTGTGAAGTCATATAGGCCAACATTTCGTCGGGTGCTGCATTCGCCTCTTTTCTAGCTTTGGTAGTGCCGTAGCCGACTTCAAAATCCAGTTCATGATGGTCATCACAATAAATCCAAGAACCGACACTGGCTTGATCTTTTTCACCCATTTGCGGAATGTAGGTTTTCCAGGTGTATCTTCCGGATGTATATATTTTATCTGTAGTCCGGATCTTTTTTCTATCCCATGATTGGGCTCGGGTGAAAATTTTTAAAATGCCATTGTTTATTTCGCATTGGTTTACTGGATTATCGTCTTGATGGCCGTATACCCAACCATTCAGATTGTTGAAATCCCATTTTTGGCTTTTCTCTTTTTGAGAGAAAGCAGATGAACAGATGAAAAGTAAAAAACTTAGGATTATGACTTTATTCATTGGTATTTATTTTATGGATTAATTGTTGAAATATCGAATTCTGCACATCCGAAAACAGAGTCTCCTTTTACGGTAGAATGAGCGGAAAATTTTATAAATCTCATTTCTTCGGTGTCAAAGTGAACGGTTTGCATTATCGGATTATTCCCAATATTATCAAACTCCTTGCTGCAAATCTGTTTCCATGTATTTCCATCAGTAGAGGCCGCCAACGTGTATTTGAAAACGATTCCTTGCGGGTTACTACTTTGATCGGGGAGGTATTTAAACCCATTAACCGAATATATATTGCCTAAATCTATGACAAGGTCTTGCGGTATTTGCTGCTTGGGGCTGATCCAAGCTGTATTTTTATCTCCGTCAAATATTTTATTGATGGACTCGTCTCTTTGATTAATGATTCTCCATTTGTTTTTATCAATATCAAAATGAGCAGTTTGTATTTTACTTTGGTTGTTGTTTTGGGTATCTATAATCATAGCTTTGACAACTGCCTTCCCCTCTGTTTGAAAAGCTCCGTTGTACTCTGTATCCGGTTTTTCACCATTCAACGAGTAAACAATTTTATAATTGTCATAAATACTTTTGATAGAAATCATACCCTTTTTATCCCTACTTATGATAGGGGCTTGCAAATATTCTGGGGCATTGTATATTTCTATATTATTGATGGTAGGTGAAGCTTTTGCATCCAGATGTATGCGGATTTTGGAGGTCTTTGTTTCGGGAAACCGTAATATCCTTTTATATCCGATAGTTGTTTGGGAATCTAATAATTGCCATTTTCCGTCAAGGAATGCTTCTATGCTGAATGATTTGACACGTTGCCCCAATCGGATATATTCCTGTATTAATAACCTATTGAATGTTATAGGAGCATTGGCAGGTTCGATGGTGATAGTTGCCTGGGTTATATTATCTTCGGTTGCCCAGTAAGAATCCTTGTTCTCGTCAATCATTTTGTCGGCAGAAAATTTTCTTCCGCGCGTATGGGAGGCTGTGATCTTAGAACCTTTAGCTAAATTGATATGTAAGTCTCTTTGTATGGCTTGAGAAAATTCAGCCAAAGCGGTAGAATCGGCAGGATGGATTCTGCCTTCTCGATCTATAGGAATGTTTAAATTCCAGCTTCCATTTCTTCCGATAGAATTATAATAAGTATCCAATAATTGTTCGACCGTTTTTACTTGCTTGTCTTGTTCGGGATGATAAAACCAACCTGGTCGGATAGAGACATTAACTTCGGCAGGAACCCAGTAGTTCCCATCTTCATGGCCATATTGCAGTTGTTCGTAAAGTGGCCAGCCAGGCCATACTTCATCTCTTCTTAATGTACTCCAATTTGTTTCACCGACCCATCCGGATTCGTTTCCGCACCAACGGACATCGGGACCGGCATCGCTGAAGATAACAGCATCGGGTTGCAGTTCGTGGACTAGCTTGTTCGTTTCCGGCCAATCATAGTATGTCTTTCTGTTAACACTACGAATTTCATTAGCTCCGCCGTAATAGCCGGAACCACCGTTAGCTCCATCAAACCAAACCTCGAAAACGTCTCCGTAATTTGTGAGAAGTTCTTTCAACTGATTTCGAAAATAGGTGATATATGTTTCCGAACCATAATCTTTATGGTTTCTGTCCCAAGGGGATAAATAAATTCCTAATTTTAAGTCGTATTCTTTGCAGGCATCAGCCAATTCTCTGACCAAGTCGCCTTTACCATTACGCCAAGGTGATTTTGAGATGTTGTAATCTGTATAAGCGGAAGGCCATAAGCAGAAACCATCATGATGTTTCGCGGTAAGAATCACTCCTTTCATCCCTGCGTCTTTTATTATTTTGCACCATTGTTTGCAATCAAGATTTGCCGGGTTGAAAAGTTGTGGGCTTTTATCCCCATATCCCCATTCAATGTCAGTGAAAGAGTTGAGACTGAAATGAATGAATGCGTAGAACTCCAACTCTTGCCATTTGAGTTGGGCCTCTGTGGGAACGGGACCATAAGTATGAGGTGCTTCGATCTCTTTGCAACCAATCAGGCTTGATAAAGCGATCGAAGCGAATAGGAAATATTTTGTTTTCATTTTGAAAAAGATATTTATATTGCCTGTGTTTAAAAAAGAGAGAAATGCCTCTTTGTGTAATTGAATACAAAATGAAACATTTCTCTCGTCTTAGAAAAGTTTTATGGTAAAATGCTTTTCAAAAAACTTTTACCACAGGGGATTTTGTATCAGATTGGGTGACTTGACAATTTCGTCATGCGGTATAGGATATAAATACATCGCTTTTGTCCACTGATGCTTACGTACCATTTTACGATGGAAGAATGAATTTGGGTCGGAAAGAGGAAGGCTGGCTTCGCCATCTACGTTCATACCCCAATATACAGTTTGGTCCGCTTCTTCTCCTGCACCACAAATCATCCAACGACGGATATCGAAGTAACGTTGACCTTCGGAGAATAATTCAACTTGACGCTCTCTTCTGATAGCATACGCTTGTGCTTCGTAATCTCCGATGACATCTGTTTTCTTACCAGTATCGTGTAATTTTTTATATCCGGGGATACCGGCTCTGTCTCTTACAAGGTCCAGATATTTGATGATATTCGGGTCGGAGGGATTGACTTCATTACAAGCCTCCGCATAATAGAGGTAGAAATCTGCCAAACGGAGAATGTAAGAAGGCCGTGCCCAACTTTGTAAATAAGCTGCTGCCGGGAATACTTCTTGATTGCATCGTTTATACAGAAGATATCCGGTAAAATGTTCACGCCAAGCGATGTTGTTGGAATTATTTCCGTTGATTGAGAAATCTACAGACCAACCATCAGAAGGTTGGATATGCCAACTTCTTCCTTGGTAAGTTACGGATTGATAGAAACGAGGTTCCCGATCAACGTACATGTTAAAAATTTGTTTGTCGATTTGAGGTTTTTTGTATGCACAGGGGTTTTCTAGATCTGTGAATCCTGTTTCATCATGCTCCGGATCTTCATGAATGTCCAGTCCGTTTTTAGTAAAGAAAGCATCTACCGATTGTTGAGAAACACCAGCTCCACTCCAGCCATCCATAATGTCTGTAGGACGGCATCGTCTGTCGAAATCACCGTTCCCATTATTCATGTGAGTGACACTGGTTGCCCAAATTATTTCTTTATTCCATTCTTGGAACAAGCGATAAACGGATTGACCGGGGTTTACACTACCGTCTTTGTTGTACACCTTAAAAAGTTCGTAACCGTTTGTTTCTGCGAATTGAAGAAATGTTTCCAAATGCTTTTTAGCAGTTTCCCATTTGGAGGCATTATAATCCGGGAAGATTCGTGAGCCATCGGAATTTGTCAGTTCCATGGCTTCCTTGTATCCGCCGTTAAATAATTTGCTGGCAGCATATACCCATAATTTTGCACGCATTGCTAAAACAACGGCGCGGGTAGGACGAACCATTTCATTCATATTCTCAGTTTCTTCCCCTGTGAAATCATTGATTTTCCGAAGTGTAAGAGGTAGATAATTCTCTTCTAAAACTTCTTGATAAAGGCCATCTATATAATTGACAATTTCATCAACCGATGCCCGTGGAAAATCGAAAGAAGTACCGGAAGGATCCACAGCCCCTTCTATGACAGGAACAGGACCGTATAATTCAAATAAAGAGAAATAAGAGTAAGCAATGAAGAATTTTGCTTCAGATTTCATTCGGTTGATATCTTCCTCAGTAAGTTTCTCTTGGTCGGTTGAAACACCAATGGGTTTGGCATTCTCTAAAAATAGATGCGCTTGCCGGATGTATTGATAGAGGGCGTTAAAACGGTGGAAACCTGCGGTGCTGGCTGTGAATCCGTTTTGCATTTCTGTTTTTACAGTACCATGGCTGACACTTCCTTCTCCACCTAAAGAATACCATGGGTTGGTAAAACCTGTTACATTGTCACAAATATGTGAATATTGAGAAATACAATTAAAGATATTGGCATGCCAACCTTTGGTATATTTGACATTGCTGAATGCTTGTTCCATGGTCAGGTTGCTGGCCAACTCGTCGGAAACATCCAAGAAGTCGCTACATGCAGTAAATGTTAGACATGTACCGGCTATTATCGAAGCTATTATTTTTTTCATATTCTGTTTATTTTATATTAAAAACCAAGTTCAAGACCTACAGTCCAAGTCATATTGATCGGATATTTGGAAGCACCGGCCGATCCTAATTCCGGATCCCACATCTTAATATCATCCCAAACGGCCAAATTGTTTCCCTGTACATAGATGCGGGCGTTTTTCATCGCTATTTTACGTAGCATCTTGCTATCGAATACATAACCGAATTCCAGATTTTTTAAGCGAATAAAATTTCCGCTTTTGTACCACCATGTACTCGCATAATGGTTATGCTCAAAATAATTATTATGTAGACGGGGTACTAATACATCCTGATTGTCAGGATTGTAACTGCTCCAATGGCTGGTCATGGCTTCCCTGCGAGCTGAGGTTGTTTGACCTTGTCTAAAAGGAATAAGGTTACTTATGTTCATAGAAGCATTGGCTACCCCTTGAAAGAAAATACCTGCATAAAAACCTTTATAATCAATGTTCAAGCCAAATCCATAAACCCATTCAGGGTTTTCAGAATGACGGTCGTGATCATAGGTTCTATCGTAGCTGTCGATTCTACCATCTTCATTTAAGTCGTGGTATTTGATATCGCCTGGTGACACACTTGCGGCAGGTTTGGGAAGACCTTCTTTCAAACTGTATGTTTTCTGTCCATTGGTCGGATCTTCAGTAATATTGAAATCATCGTCGGTGTATAAACCGTCAGCGATGTATAAGAGCGGTTTATTTAAGCTGTTTCCTGTTACACGCTGATAAGCATAACGAGGTTCAACTTCGTCGTATTCGACAATTTTGTTTTTAGCATAAGTCACATTTCCTCGGAAAGTAAGAGCTACCTCTTGTATGTTTTGTTTGAAAACGATATTTCCATCGAAACCTTTATTACTCATTTTACCGAAGTTTTGCCAGGGATTGGATCTGAATCCGGTCATACCGCTTACAGTCTTACGTTGCATCAATATATCCCGACGGTCGTTTTTAAAGATATCGGCACTTAAATCGATTTGTCCACGCAGCAATCCCAAATCAATACCGATATTCTTTTTCTCTTCAACTTCCCAAGCAAGGGTAGGGGCTTCAAATGTTGACTCGTGTACACCTCCCGGGTTATTGGTACCACCACCGCCTGATCCGATATTGAATCCGAAGTTATATCCGGCGCCACCTCTGTTCAGTGAACCACGGTATGGGAATCGGGTATCACCCACATTGTCGTTACCGGTAAGACCGTATGATGCACGCAGTTTTAATTTGCTGATAACATCTTCGGTGGATTTCATAAATTTTTCATTACTGATATACCAAGCCACACCGACAGCCGGGAAAATTCCGTAACGATGTCCTTTGGCGAAGTTTTCACTACCGGTCAAACCGAAACTGCCTTCTACCATATAACGGTTGTCGTATCCGTACGAAGCACGAGCTACCACACTTTGTTTCTTATAAGGTAAACCGACACCTTGCGATTGTTTTTCCTTTTGCATATAAAGCAACATGCCGGATACATCGTGAATGTCATTGAATACCCGTTTGTAGTTCAGTGATCCTTCCAGATAGATACGTTTTTCTCCACCAGTCCCAGCACCGGAGAAGTCGGTCAAGTCCGGATTTCCTTCGTTGATTTGGATGTATTCTTTTTCTCCGTTTTCATTCAGAATCATTCTATACGTGGTAGGTGTTTTGGTACGTTTAGTTGCAGAGTAATAATCAGCATCAAAGCTACCAGCCAATTTCAAACTCAAACCTTCTGTAATGAAATCCAGTTTTTGGTTCAATGTGACTTTGGATTGCAGGTTTGCATTCCACTGTTTTTGATAACCGGATTCATTCAATTTGTTGTAAGGATTTCCGGTTTCTCCATTGTAAATGGATGGTTCGGAGAATGTTCCGTCTGAAAATCGTAGTGGAAAAATGTGTGGAGCGAAGTAATACATCTGTCCGAAAATGTCGTCAGTAGAATATGCCGGGTTGCTGGTGTCTGTATATTGTCCGCTCATGTCAATAGACAAATCGGTTGTTTTCGTTACGGCAATATCCACGTTGGAGCGGAGGTTGTAACGACTCAATCCGATATTGGCATCGTATTTGTCGATTGCTTTAGAGTCGAAAATACCGTTTTCATGATAGAAAGCTCCGGAAACGAAATATTTTACTCGTTCGGAACCTCCCCGCAAATTGAGGGTAACTCTTTCATTGAACGTATTGTCTCGCAGCAAGCTGGAAAAATCGGCATTTGGGTATAGGTCCGGATCTACCCCTGTGCGATATAGTTCTAATACCTCATCAGAGAACGGCGCGGTAAAATTGGTAGGGTTACCACTGCTTTCCCATACAGCTTCATTGTATAAGGTAAGGTAATCGTATGAACCTAATGTGCGAGGTAACCGGGTTGGTTGGGAAACTCCGAATTCTGCACGAACGTTCAAAGTAGGTTTTTGGGATGTTCCTCGTTTGGACGTAATTAAAACAACGCCATTGGCACCTTCGGCTCCATAAACAGCTGTCGCGGAAGCGTCTTTCAGTACAGTAAACGATTCGATTTCATCAGCAGTAATATCATTCATATTTCTGGGAACTCCATCGACCAATACTAACGGAGATGTTCCGCCAGCAAATGAACTGATGCCACGAATCCAGAATTCGGAATTGTCCTTTCCTGGTTCTCCTGTACGTTGTACGGCCAATACACCGGCGATTTGTCCAGCGATGTTATTGGAAAGGCTTCGTGTTGGCATAGATAGTTCTTTTGCAGAAATGGTGTTCAGTGACGAAACAACGCTCTCTTTTTTCTGTTGGCCGTAACCGATAACGACCACATCGTCCAGACTAACGGAAGATTCAACCAAGCGGATATTGATGCTCTTTTCGCCTTTATACGTTTTTTCTTCTGTGTTAAAACCGATATATCGGTACTCAATAATGTCATCTTCGTTGACATTATTGAGTACGTATCTACCGTCTATGTCAGTTGTTACGCCGTGTGTTGTGCCTTTGATGGAAACTGTAGCGCCGATAATCGGATTACCGTCGGCATCAGTCAGCAAACCGGTAACGGTGTGTTTTTTCTGTTGATGAATGCCCTGAATGCCGACATTCTCTCCTTTGATGTTTTCTGGTAGATTTGCATTTGCAGATCCTGTACAGACCAAAATGCAACTACCCACTAAACATACATTTTTTAGGTTTGTTTTCATACTTTCGTAATTTAGATTAATAACTCAAATGGTATTCTTTTTAATTTAAGTGTTGATGATATTTTGGTATGATGCCTCATGTCTTAGGTACTATCACCTGTCATATCTTAGGTACTCTTACCCTTCATGTCTTAGGTTACCTTACCTGTCATATCTCAGGGACTATGATAGGTGAGGTGACAGGGACTATGATCGGTCTACTCTATTTCAGGACGATCCCCTCCGCCTACAGTTAGTAAGATAGGAAATATATAAGTGCGTGGTTCTTTCACTAACTGGTAATTGGAACCGGCCTGTGTAATGACACTCAACTTATATTGGCCTTCTTCTAATTGAGGAATAGAAATGATGATCTGCGATTTAGTGTTCATAACAATTGTCTGTACTTTTTTTGCTTCTTCGCTACCGTCAGGGGTGAAATAGACTCCAATAGTATCGGTTTCGCCTTTTAACAGAAGTGTTGAACCGTCAATTACTGCCGGACCACCGGAAGTAATTTTGTCGTTCACAGAACCTGTTGTGGAATCGGTAATATTATTGATTACAGGACCTGTTTTTGCCACACGCGGATCAACGGTTATCAGTTTCATTGCGTTTCGGAGCAACTTCCCCGGCGTGTAAGTGATTCCTAACGTATGCTTGGCTGGGTCAAATTTGGGATCTTCTCCTTCGAACGGTCCGGCAATGTTTAACATGTATTGTCCGACACCATCCACCAGGCTTTTGCCTTCAGATATGATCTCAACTTTTATCTGGTCGGATATGTTGAGAATGTTTTCAATGGTTTCCGGGCGATACTCCGTACGTGCTTTAGCAAAACGTTGGGCCACTTCTTTATTATGTAAGGTTCCGGTAATGCGGACCTTTCCACTGTAATCACCAACCTTTTCGGTGAGGAGGTTTTCATACAAGTCGACAGTCAAAATGCTTTTTTCTTCCATATGTATTAAATTTGATGAGATTTGTTGTATGCAAAAGACTGAATAAATCAGGCAGAACAGATCCTGTTTTAATTATCATGTATCAAAAAACGTTCAGATATCGTTCGGATGAGTTATTGTTGATGACTAGGGTGAATATTTGATTTTTATCACCATTTGTTCACTTTTGTCAAATATTGATCATTTCTTATCAACTAATATTCATTCTTAGTAAAAGAATAGGTTGGAGTTTTTGTGGGATTGTTATAGAGGTGCTTTTGACGCGGTTTTTATGGAGGGATATAAGTGAAAAATACTATTTTTGTGATGTTAAACTTATAATATCATGTCGACATTCTTTCGCGTACTTTTGGTTGTTGTCATAACAAGTTTCTGTTTGACGGTTTCAATAAAAGCTAATTCTGATTACAACTTTCAGCAAATAACAATAGAGAAAGGGTTATCCCAATCTTCTGTCAATTGTCTTTTTGTCGATCATAAAGGATTAATGTGGATCGGAACGGTTTCCGGTCTGAATTGTTATGATTGGTCTGAAATGAAATCTTATTATCAAGTTCCCGATGATCCGAATACACTGCCTGGTAACTATATCTTTTTTGTCGTTGAGGATTCATTATATAATGTGTGGGTAGGAACCAATAACGGATTGGCAAGGTATGACAAGGAAAGAGAAACTTTTATTCCGATCATCAAAGAGAAACCTTTTTACTCATACGTTTTTACTCCGGATGGGATCGTGTTCGGCGGGGATGGTTTATTTTACCAATATACTTATCAGACGCAAACAGTTTCAGTCTTACCTGTAAAAGGGGATACTTCATGGAAAAGCTTTCATCGGATCATCCCTTGGAAAGACGATAACTGGCTTATCTCAGATCGAGGTGGCTGGGTCTGGAGTTATAATACCGTCAGTCATTTATTGGAGAAAGCCTTTTTCTGCAAAGAAACAAATATAGCCTCTTTGTCTGTGGACGATGAAGGGAATATCTACGTCGCTCCTTATATGCAGGGTGTCATTTGTTATTCTGCTGATGGACAAGAAAAGTGGCATTTTACCGATCGGAATTCAGGTCTGAGCAGCAACATCGTATTGGATATACTTCCTAAAGATGGTAAATTGTGGATTGCAACTGACGGAGGAGGCTTAAACATTCTTGACGAGGACATGGACATATCCACTTTGCGGCATGTACCGGGGAACATGAATTCCTTGCCGGTAAATTCTATATATTGCTTATATAAGGACTATGATAACAATATGTGGATGGGAAGTGTGCGTGGTGGTGTTATTGGAGTAAAAGAGACATTTATTAAAACATATAAAGACGCTGCATTGAACACGACCTACGGGCTGAGTGAAAAGACGGTTATCAGTCTGTTTGAAGACGAAGAAGGAATCTTATGGATCGGTACCGACGGCGGAGGGCTTAATCGCTATGATCCGTTCAACGATACATTTAGGCATTATCCCGATACATATAATGAAAGTATAGTTTCTATTACAGATTATTCGAATGAGGAGTTGTTGCTTTTTTTATATGGTAAAGAACCATATTTATTAAATAAAAAAACAGGCGGACATCGTCCTTTTGTCATTGTATCCCCTGAAATCACACGTGAAATCTATAATTCGCTTTATATTACTTATGGAAACCGGGTTAGTGAAAATAAAATATATATATTATCCAACCATGCTTATATCTATGATACGGAAAAGAAAACCTTCTCCTCTTTCAAGACAGACCGGAGTTATCTCGGGGGGCTGATATTGCTTGGTTTTACCCAAGATAAAGCATTTCTGTTCAATAAGAAAGAACTGTTTGAAGTCAATAAAGAGAATGATAGCCTAAGTGTCATATTCTCAGTTAGTAATAATGAGACGATAAGGGCTGTCTGTAGGGATAAAAATGGGAAATTCTGGCTGGGAACCGATAATGGGTTAAGATATTATGATCCTGAATCTGATATTTATAAAAAGATAGAGACACAATTGTTTTATAGTGTATCTACTTTATTATTGGATGATGAAGATAGATTGTGGATTGGAGCACAGAACATGTTGTTTTCATATCATATTCGAAAAGACAAGTTTACAATCTATGGGGAATCGGATGGGTTTCTGCCGAATGAATTACCTTTTGCTTATCCTCCAACCTCAATCGCTGGAAATATTTATTTAGGGGGTGTTTACGGCTTGGTCAAAGTAAGTAAAAACATATCCATGCAAGAAGAGTATCCTCCTGTGCTTGAACTTATTGATATATTAGTAAACGGGAAATCTGTATCTCCCGAACTTTTGGGAACCTCAAAAACGATTAAAATACCTTCGGATCATTTTTCGATAGCCATCAAAGTGATTACTAAGGAAAAAGATATGTTCAGAAAAAGGATTTTCCAGTATCGTGTTGTAGGTCCCGTCAATTCATATACAGAATCATACAATCCTACTCTCAATTTGAGCACTTTGATGCCTGGTGATTATTCAATACAGGTTTCATGTAATACAAAAAACGGAGACTGGAGTTCCAGTCAGGAGCTTCTTTGTATTACAGTAACACCTCCTTGGTATAAAAATACCTGGATTATCGCAGGAATGTCTGTCTTGTTACTTGGTATCGTTTTTATAACCATTCGGAGTATTATTAAAAGAAAAGAATTCGAACTTACCTTGCAGATAAAAGAACATAAGCAGAAATCGGATGAAGAAAGAATTCGCTTTCTGATCAATATCAGTCATGAATTGCGTACTCCGCTTACTCTAATCTGTGCTCCGCTGAAACGTCTGCTGAATACTTCTTCCAAGATAGAGCCGGAAGTTATGACAAAACAATTGACGAACGTTTACAATCAAGCTTGCCAAATGAAGAACCTGATTAATATGGTCCTGGATGTAAACAAGGTAAAGGAGCATAAAAATATTCTGCATAAGAAGCCTTATTTGTTGAACGATTGGGTTAAATCTGTCTGTGAAGATTTCAAGAATGAGTTTGAGGCTAAACAGATAACATTGGTTTACTCCCTTGACGATACCATAGGTATGATTTCCTTTGATAAACCGAAATGTGAAATCGTACTGTCGAATCTTCTTATGAATGCATTGAAATTTACGTTTTCGGATACGAGGGTTACAGTTTCTACCTTGGTTATCGAAGATGCTGTTCGAATAACGGTCAAAGATCAAGGGATTGGATTAAATAATGTGGATATTCGGAAACTTTTTACCCCATTTTATCAGGGCGACCATGACCAACAGGGGAGTGGCATCGGTCTTTCGTATGCAAAAGCTCTTGTTGAAATACATGGAGGCAAGATTGGTGCTTTTGATAATGAAGACAGAGGAGCTTCGTTTTACTTTGAATTGCCCGTAAATACGGTGCTGGAAGAAACTTCGGATACGGCTATACAGCTTTATGATAATGGAAATTGTATATCTATTCCGGAAGAAAATGTAATTACCCAAATCTCAACAGAAAATTACACAGTTTTGATTGTTGAGGATAAGCTGGAATTACGTCTTTTCCTAAAAAATGAGTTATGGGGATTCAAGGCTGTTTATACGGCTGAAGACGGTATAAATGCATTAGAGGTAATCCGAAACAAGCGACCAGATATTATAGTAAGCGATATAATGATGCCTGGGATGGATGGTTTTGAGTTATGTAAAAGAATCAAACAAAATATTGATACTAGCCATATTCCAGTTATTTTGCTTACTGCCCGAACCGATTCGGAAAGTACTCAAACAGGTTATAATCAAGGAGCCGATGCATATATTGGTAAGCCTTTTGAACTCGACTTGTTGGTATCTGTTATCAGAAACCAATTGAAGAATCGGGAGATTATCAAACAGAAATATATGAATCTCGGTTATGTCGCAGAACTGAGATCCTCACATCAGAATAATATAGATGATGAATTCCTGATCAAATTGAGTAAAGTGATCAATGAAAATTTGAATAATTCGGAATTAAATATTGATTTCCTGACAGATAAGATGGCGATGAGCCGTACTTCCCTTTACAATAAAATCAAGGCGTTGACCGGTATAGGTGCCAATGATTATATAAATCGGATTCGTATAGAAAAAGCAGTACAGCTTTTAACTGACACTCAGTTAAGCATTACGGAAATATCGGAAGAAGTCGGTTTTACATATCAACGCTATTTCAGTACAGCATTTAAACAAATAAAAGGAGTTACCCCGACACAATTCAGAAGTGATCAAAAAAATAAGAGTACGTTAGAGGATAGAGTACCTAAATGAAATGTACTTTCAGGTATATAATTATTTATTATCAAAAGTGTGAAAGATAAAAAGCCTACCGAAATCATTCAGCAGGCTTTTGTAGTGCGTCCGGGGATCGAACCCGAGTTTCCGCCGTGAGAGGGCGGCGTCCTAGGCCACTAGACGAATGCACCGTTTCATATCATAGTTTTCATTGTTTGACGGGACAAAAATAGTTATTATTTCGTTTCGGTGTTCTCCGGAACGGGAAAAAATGTAAAGAATTTTGTATCTTCCTGTCATTATGCTACTATAATTGTCTCTATACAACTAAAAGGCGTTAAAACTGAGCGCAATTTCGTTTATTTTTCATTGTTCTTCCTGTTTATTTATTCTACCTTTGCCACCTGTTATTGAACAATATACTATTGAACAATTACTAATACCAGTATTAAAATAACTAATATTATGGCAGAACTAAAAGAAAAACTTTTCTCAGAATTCGCTCCGGTCACTACTGAAGAGTGGATGGCGAAGATTACGGCTGACCTGAAAGGTGCTCCGTTTGAGAAAAAGCTTGTCTGGAAGACAGGCGAAGGATTTAATGTAAATCCTTTCTATCGTGCAGAAGACATCGAAGGTTTGAAGACTACCGAGTCTCTTCCCGGTGAATTCCCTTATGTTCGCGGAACAAAGAAGGATAACGACTGGAAGGTACGCCAGAACATTGAAGTAACCTGTTTCAAGGAAGCCAACGAAAAGGCTCTTGATTTGCTAACCAAAGGTGTTACTTCTCTCGGTTTCATCATCAAAGGTGATGAAGTGAATGCCGAAAATATTGCAACATTATTAAACGGTATCTGTCCGGAAGCTACTGAACTGAACTTCAACACTTGTAACTGCAAGGCTGAAAAACTGATCGGTATTTTGGAATATATCCTGAAGGGAAAAGACGTAGACCTGAACAAATGTTTCGGTTCTGTTAACTACGACCCGTTCAAGAAACCGTTGGTAAAAGGGAAAGAAAATGAAAGCTGGGTAGAAGCTGCATCTGCTGTGCTCAAAGCTGGTCAGGCGTTACCGGGTTATAAAGTTTTAGCTGTAAACGCTTTCTACTTCAATAATGCAGGTGCTTATATTACTCAGGAACTGGGTTATGCACTGGCTTGGGGTAACGAACTGATGGCTAAACTGACTGAAGCTGGATTCAGCGCAGATGAAGTTGCCAAAAAGATTAAATTTAATCTGGGTATCAGCTCTAACTACTTCATGGAAATTGCAAAATTCCGTGCAGCACGTTGGTTGTGGGCTGAAATTGTTGCTGCTTACAATCCTGAATGCAAATGTGCATGCAAGATGAACGCACATGCTCAGACTTCCGAATGGAATATGACTGTTTACGACGCTCATGTAAACTTGTTGCGTTCTCAGACTGAAGCGATGTCTGCTGCTTTGGCAGGTGTCGATTCTATCACTGTTCGTCCGTTCGATAAGACTTATCAAACTCCGGATGATTTCTCAGAACGTATCGCACGCAACCAGCAATTGTTACTGAAAGAAGAATGTCACCTGGATAAGGTGGTCGATCCTTCTGCCGGTTCTTATTATGTAGAAGTACTGACTAACTCGTTGGCTGACGTTGCCTGGAAACTGTTCCTGGAAGTAGAAGACAAAGGCGGTTTCGGTGCTGAAGTGGCTAACGGTAACATACAGAATGCAGTAAATGCTTCTAACGTAGCTCGTAAGAAAGCTGTTGCTACCCGTCGCGAAATCCTGCTGGGTTCTAACCAGTTCCCGAACTTCACAGAAGTGGCTGCCGGTAAGATTAAAGAAACAGCTTCCTGCTGTTGCGGTGGTGGTCATTCTTGTGGTGAAGCAACGGTTACTCCTCTTGATTTCTCTCGTGGTGCATCTGAATTCGAAGCATTGCGTCTGGCAACTGAAAACAGCGGCAAGACACCGAATGTCTTTATGCTGACTATTGGTAACTTGTCTATGCGTATTGCCCGTTCACAGTTCTCAAGCAACTTCTTTGCTTGCGCCGGATATAAGGTAATTGATAACTTAGGTTTTGAAACTGTTGAAGCTGGTGTTGAGGCAGCGATGAAAGCCGGTGCTCAAATCGTTGTTCTTTGTTCTAGTGATGACGAATATGCAGAATATGCTCCTGCCGCTTATAAGGCGTTGGCCGGACGTGCTGAATTCGTTGTAGCAGGTGCTCCTGAATGCATGGAAGACCTGAAAGCTCAGGGTATCGATCAGTTTATCAATGTGAAGAGCAACGTACTTGAAACATTGAAGGCTTTCAACGCAAAATTAGGAATCGCTTAAGTAGAAACAATTATGAGACCAAATTTTAAGAATATAGATATAAAGAATGCCGGTTTTGCAGCTACCAATGCTGCTGAATGGGCAAAAGCCAATGGTATCGAAGCCAATTGGAAAACACCCGAGCATATCGAGGTGAAACCAGTATATACAAAAGAAGACCTGGAAGGTATGGAGCATCTGCACTATGCATCCGGTCTGCCTCCTTATCTGCGTGGCCCGTATAGCGGTATGTACGCGATGCGTCCCTGGACGATCCGTCAGTATGCCGGTTTCTCTACCGCAGAAGAATCAAATGCATTCTATCGCCGTAACCTGGCTTCCGGTCAGAAAGGTCTGTCTGTTGCATTCGACCTTCCGACTCACCGCGGATACGATGCCGATAACGAACGTGTTGTGGGTGACGTTGGTAAAGCCGGTGTATCTATCTGTTCGCTGGAAAACATGAAAGTATTGTTCGCTGGTATTCCTTTGAACAAAATGTCTGTATCCATGACTATGAACGGTGGTGTTCTTCCGGTATTGGCATTCTATATCAACGCAGGTCTGGAACAAGGTGCTAAGCTGGAAGAAATGGCCGGTACTATCCAGAACGATATCCTGAAAGAATTCATGGTGCGTAATACATATATCTATCCGCCCGAATTCTCTATGAAGATCATCGCTGATATCTTCGAATATACATCACAGAAGATGCCGAAGTTCAACTCTATCTCTATCTCCGGTTATCACATGCAGGAAGCCGGTGCGACAGCAGATATTGAAATGGCTTATACCCTGTGCGACGGTATGGAATATCTTCGTGCCGGTGTTAACGCAGGTATCGATGTGGATGCATTTGCTCCGCGTCTGTCATTCTTCTGGGCAATCGGTGTGAACCACTTCATGGAAATCGCCAAGATGCGTGCTGCACGTATGTTGTGGGCGAAGATTGTGAAGAGTTTCGGTGCCAAGAACCCGAAATCTTTAGCGCTGCGTACTCACTGCCAGACTTCAGGATGGTCGTTGACCGAACAGGATCCGTTCAACAACGTAGGCCGTACTTGTATCGAAGCGATGGCTGCTGCTCTGGGACACACGCAGTCTTTGCACACCAATGCGTTGGACGAAGCTATCGCCTTGCCGACAGACTTCTCTGCACGTATCGCTCGTAATACACAGATTTATATCCAGGAAGAAACAAAGATCTGTAAGGAAATCGACCCGTGGGCCGGTTCTTACTATGTAGAATCTTTGACAAACGAACTGGTACATAAAGGTTGGGCTTTGATCCAGGAAATCGAAAGCATGGGTGGTATGGCAAAAGCGATCGAAACAGGTCTTCCGAAGATGCGTATCGAAGAAGCGGCTGCTCGTACTCAGGCTCGTATCGACTCAGGCGTTCAGACAATCGTTGGTGTTAACAAATACCGTCTGCCGAAAGAAGATCCGATCGATATCCTTGAGATTGACAACACTGCCGTACGTAACGAACAGATTGCCAATTTGAAGGTGTTGCGTGAAAACCGCGACGAAGAAGCTGTTCAGAAAGCATTGGCTGACATCACCGAATGTGTGAAAACTAAGAAAGGCAACTTGCTGGAACTGGCTGTTAAGGCTGCCGGCTTGCGTGCATCACTGGGAGAAATCTCTGATGCCTGCGAAGTTGTTGTTGGACGTTATAAAGCAATCATCAGAACTATATCAGGCGTGTATTCATCAGAAACAAAGAAAGATGCCGACTTCCTGAAGGCTTGCGAGCTGACAGAAAAGTTTGCTAAGAAAGAAGGTCGCCAGCCGCGTATCATGATCGCTAAGATGGGTCAGGACGGACACGACCGTGGTGCTAAGGTTGTAGCTACCGGTTATGCCGACTGTGGTTTCGACGTGGATATGGGACCGTTGTTCCAGACTCCGGCTGAAGCTGCCCGCCAGGCTGTTGAAAACGACGTTCACGTAATGGGTGTTTCTTCTTTGGCTGCCGGACACAAGACATTGGTTCCGCAAGTTATCGATGAACTGAAGAAGTTAGGCCGCGAAGACATTATCGTTATCGCCGGTGGTGTTATTCCTGCACAGGACTACGACTTCCTGTACAAGGCAGGTGTTGCCGCTATCTTCGGTCCGGGTACATCAGTCGCTAAGGCTGCCGTTCAAATCCTGGAAATCCTGTTAGGAGAAGAATAATAGCTGTAAAGTTTTTATTATAAATAGGAGACTGCGTAGCTTTCGGTGGAGAGTTACGCAGTTTTTTTATTACCATATAAGTATTGATATGAACAAACAAGCAAAACTATTTCAAGATCAGGATGTGGCAAATGATGATTTGTCCCTGACTCCTGTTATTAAAAAGAAAGGAAGAACGAAACTTACCGCTGCCCAGTCTGAGTTCAATCGCCTGAACAGGAAGATAAATGAACTAAAGGCAGAAATCACGTTTATTCCTGAGAAGGAACGAAAAATCAGAACTTTCTATCAGGAGCATGCTAAATCTCTATTTGAGAAAGAGACTGCAATGAAATATGATTATCTGATTTATCTGGATGGAATATATGAAGAAGGAAAACTGAGTAAAACGGATCGGAAAACGCTGATAGATCTTATTGCTGCTGAAAGCGAAGGAGTGACTGACTATATGAATGAAGAGCAACGCTCCGTTATTGTTCCCCTCGTTCATAAATATGAGGAACTCTTATCCGGAATGACTCATGAAGAACTGGAAATGGAAGCAGTACAGGATACGTTGTTCGCTATCCAAATGATGGGTTTTAAACTCAATAAGAAAATGAAAAACGCAAAGACGGAAGAGGAACTGCTCAACGCTTTTAATGATTTAATGAAGAATGAGATGGAGAAAATGGAGGCGGCGGAAGAAAAAGAACAACAGAGGCGTGCAGCCAGAGAGGAACAGAAATCGTCGCAGTCCAGAGAAAGGAAAATGACCAAAGCCGAATTGAATCAGAAATTGCAGGAGGAACAAACTTTAAAGTCAATGCGTGAAATATATCTGGAACTGGTGAAGGAACTTCATCCGGACCGGGAAACTGATGAAACATTGCGTGCACAGAAGGAAGAACGGATGAAACAACTGACGGAAGCATATAAACAAAAAGACTTGGCTTCCTTGTTGATGATGCAGATTAACTGGTTGCAGGAAGAATCGGCAAAGACACCTCAATCGCAAACGGATGAGGTTTTGAAACGTTATAATAAGATTTTGCGTGCACAGTTGAATCGCTTGGAAGAAGAATTTTATCTGATTTGTCAGGCTCCTTTATCTGGTGTGGAAAATGCTTATACGCAATTGAGAACTGTTCCTTTGAAAGAGATAGATATTCACCTGGATATTCTTTTATCCCAGCAGAAAAACCTGCTGAAAACAGTGGAAGAGTATATGCAAAGCGTTTCTACACTTACGGGAATGCGAGCTTTTCTGAAAAAATACCGGAAAAAACAAAGAGAAGAAGAGCTTTATGATGACTTTTACTGGGAGGAGGATTAATCTTTTTGTTATCTTTACCCGACAATCTTAAAAGTGCTATTATGCAAACAGTAAATTGTTTTTTGCCTTATGTTTCTCCAGCCATGGTGAAACTGACTGTAGACGAACTCAGGAGTACCGGGCTGGTTAATAAAATATATCTTTTAGCTTCTGATTCATTGCAGGCGGAAGCCTGTGACGGTTGCGAAATCCTGCAGGTCGATACGCTGACCGGTACAAATACTTTGCGTACTATTTGGGAACATGCTGACGAACGGAATGTCTTATTTTATACTGGTACAACTCCTTTGAGGTTCGGACAAAACGGACTGGAGCGGATGCTTTTTGTCGCTGAAAACAGATGTTGTAAAATCGTTTATGCCGATCATTATAAAATATGTAACGGTATTCGGCAGGAACACCCGTTGAACGATTATCAGGAGGGAAGCATACGGGATGATTTTGATTTCGGTCCGTTATTGCTGCTTAATTACGATGAATTGAACTATTATTTCGAATCTCGTAAAAAAATGTTTCCGGAGTATGTCTATGCAGGTTTCTATCTTTACCAGCTCAATGCCTCATTTATGCCGGAGACTATTGTTCATATCCGGGAGTATCTTTATTCTTTTATAGAAGAAGATAATCGGAAAAGTGGCGAGAAACAGTTTGATTATGTGGATCCAAAGAACCGTGAGGTGCAGGAGGAAATGGAATCGGCCTGTACTGTCTATCTGAAATATTTGGGTGCTTTTCTGAAGAAGAAGCCTTTGAAGGTAAAGTTTAAGAAGGAAGGTTTCCCTTGCGAAGCATCTGTGATCATCCCTGTCCGCAACCGCGTCCGTACGATCGAGGATGCGATCCGTTCTGTTTTTAGGCAGCAGACCAATTTTGACTTCAACCTGATCATTGTCGACAATCATTCGACCGACGGGACAACAGAGGTTATTCAGCAGTATGCAGAAGATAAACGTCTGATACACCTGATCCCCGAACGTGACGATCTCGGAATCGGCGGTTGTTGGAATGAGGCGGCTGGGCATCCTTCGTGCGGTAAGTTTTGTGTACAGCTTGACAGTGATGATGTGTATAGCGGTCCCGATACTTTGCAAAAGATTGTGGATGCTTTTTATGCGGAAAGTTGTGCAATGGTGATCGGAACCTATAAAATGACTGATTTCGACCTGAATGAAATAGCGCCCGGCATTATCGACCACCGGGAATGGACGGAAGAGAATGGACGTAATAATGCTTTGCGTATCAATGGACTGGGAGCACCCCGTGCTTTCTATACCCCGATTCTTCGCGAGTTGAAAATGCCGAATGTGAGTTATGGCGAAGATTATGCCATAGGATTGGCTATATCGCGTATTTACCGGATCGGGCGTATTTACGATGTCCTTTATCTCTGCCGCCGTTGGGAGGACAATACCGATGCCGCATTGGATATCCGGAAAACCAACGAACATAATGCCTATAAAGACAGTATCCGAGCCATTGAATTGGGTACCCGAAGAACGTTAAATCAAAAATGATATGATTGATAAGTCTGAAATGAATGAGTTGAGAGAACGCGTAGAAGATCTTCTCGATAACCAGATAAGAGATTGGGAGTTGGTTCGCACGAATACCTATGCTTTGGCAAGCCTTAAGACCCGGTATCTTTATATAAAGGATTTCCCTGTTATATTACAGTTCAATCCGGAGCGTATCCGTTCCTCTGCTGCTAAAACAGACACTGCTTCTTTGCAAGCACGACCGTGTTTTTTCTGTCACCGGCCGGAAGAACAATATGGTATTGATTACAATGATGCTTTCGATATACTGGTTAATCCTTATCCAATCTCCAGCGGACATCTGACGATACCATTGAAATGGCATGAAGATCAGCAAATTCTTCCTTATTATGAGGATATGCTGTGGTTGGCACACGATCTTCAGGATTATGCCGTCTTTTACAATGGTCCGAAATGTGGAGCCTCTGCACCGGATCACATGCATTTCCAGGCAATGGAACTGGGGAATTTGCCGATTGAAATGAACTATAAAAAGGCTTCCAAGGGTATAGTCTGGGAGGGGCGTAATACGGTTCTTTATGTACTTTACGATTTTATGGCGTCTGCATTTCTGCTGATCTCCAGTGATTTGCGCGAAGCTGACTATGCTTTTAAACAATTATACGCACGACTGGAAATAAAAGAAGGAGATTCTGAACCGATGATGAATGTGGTTACTTGGAAGGATGAGGATAACTGGAAGGATGAGGATAACTGGATATCCTGTATATTCCCTCGTAAGGAATTGCGTCCGTCCTGTTTTTATGCAGAAGGGGATGCCAATATCCTGATCAGTCCGGCAACGGTTGAGATGGCCGGTCTTTTTATCACTCCTTTAGAGAAGGATTTTGATAAGGTGACGTCTGAAGATCTTGAAACTATTTTGCGGGAAGTAAGCATTTCGGAAGAAGAGAAGAATGAAATAGTACGTAAAATGATACAATCTAGCTCGCGAAAATGAAACTATTAACCGGAAAATCCACAATAGCGTCTCCATGGAGCTGGATACCTACGCTTTATTTTGCAGAGGCCCTCCCTTATGTGGCAGTGATGACGATCTCTGTCATCATGTATAAACGTTTGGGGATCAGTAATACAGATATAGCCCTCTATACCAGTTGGCTTTATCTCCCCTGGGTGATCAAACCCTTCTGGAGTCCTTTCGTCGATTTACTGAAGACGAAGCGCTGGTGGGTGGTTACCATGCAGTTCCTGATAGGTGCAGGACTGGCGGGTATTGCTTTTACTATTCCGATGGATTATTCTTTTCAGCTGACTTTGGCTATATTCTGGTTGGTGGCGTTTAGTTCTGCAACGCATGATATTGCGGCTGACGGTTTCTATATGTTAGCGCTGGATTCGCATGACCAGGCTTTTTATGTCGGGATACGAAGTACATTTTACCGTATCGCAACTATTGCCGGACAAGGTCTGTTGGTGATGCTGGCTGGTGCTTTGGAAGAAAGTACCGGAAAGATACCGCTGGCCTGGTCGGTTACATTTTTGATCCTGGCAGGTTTGTTTATCGGGTTATGCCTGTATCATAAATATATATTGCCGACACCCGAATCGGACAGACCGGCTGTTGCTGTGACGGCTTCTACCCTGTTTAAAGAATTCTTTGCTACATTTGTTTCGTTTTTTAAGAAGAAACAGGCCTTGATTGCGATCCTGTTTATGCTGTTATACCGTTTCCCGGAAGCACAGCTGGTAAAACTGGTCACTCCTTTCCTGATTGATCCGCGTGATGTTGGAGGACTCGGATTATCAACGGCAGAGATCGGTTTTGTTTATGGTACGATCGGGATTATCGGACTGACCTTAGGCGGGATCATCGGTGGAATTGTTGCGGCACAAGGCGGACTGAAGAAATGGCTTTGGCCGATGGCGCTGGCAATTACTTTGCCGGATCTGGTCTTTATTTACCTGAGCAGTGCCCTGCCGGAGAATCTGCTTATCATAAATGTATGTGTCTTTATTGAGCAGTTTGGGTATGGATTCGGCTTTACGGCTTATATGCTGTTCCTTATTTATTTCTCAGAGGGTGAACATAAGACGGCTCATTATGCCATCTGTACGGCATTTATGGCTTTAGGTATGATGCTGCCGGGAATGATTGCCGGATGGTTGCAGGAGCAGTTGGGATATGAGCACTTTTTCTGGTGGGTGATGGGATGCTGCCTGATCACTTTGGCAGTGACGGCTTTCCTGAAGATAGATCCTGCATTTGGCAAAAAAGACAGACGTATTGATTGATTTTATAATAAAGTGAAATATGATATTGATAGCTGATAGTGGGTCCACGAAGACTGATTGGTGTGTAGTGGAGAATGGTGAATCTATCCTCCGTTTCAAAACACGGGGCATGAATCCTTTTTTTCAGACAGAAGAGGAAATCGGGAAGGAGATAGAAGCCGGCCTGTTACCTTCTCTAAAAGATTTCGAACCTTCAGCTATTTATTTTTACGGAGCAGGATGTGCTTTCCCGGAGAAGAATAATATGATCAGGCGGGCCGTCAACCGGTATCTGTCTGTTCCGGTTGAGGTAGGGAGCGACTTGCTTGCGGCTGCCCGTGCCCTGTGCGGAGATCAGCCGGGGATTGCCTGCATTATGGGAACCGGTTCCAACTCTTGTTATTATGATGGCAGGGAGATTGTAAAGAATGTCTCTCCTCTGGGATTTATCCTGGGCGATGAGGGGAGTGGTGCGGTATTGGGGAAATTATTGATTGGTGATGTCTTGAAAGACCAGTTGTCTCCGGCCCTGAAAGATCAGTTTCTGACACAATATGAGTTGACCCCGGCCCTGATTATGGACAAGGTTTACCGGCAGCCTTTCCCTAACCGTTTTCTGGCAGGATTTTCTCCTTTTATACGGGAGCATCTGGATGAACCGGCTATCTGGGAGTTGGTTACCCGTAGTTTTCTGGCTTTTTTTACCCGGAATGTGAAACAGTACGATTATTTTGAACTGCCTGTCCACCTGGTAGGTTCGGTAGCCTGGTATTATCAGGATATATTGAAGGAGATCGCGTTTGATTTGGGAATCCGTTTGGGGACGATCGCCCGAAGTCCGATGGAAGGACTGATTGCATATCATGGTCAATCAACGTTTTGATATCTGATAGATCGTATTTATCTTTGTTGTGTTTGTAATCTTATATTTAATAAATTCTCAAGATGAAAAAAGTGTTATTCTCATTCTGCTTCCTTCTGGTATTGCTGGTAGGAAGTTCGTTAAGGCTGGAGGCTCAGCCGGCTCAGAAATTGGTCAATGTGGTGGTATCTCCGGATCGGACAGACTGGAAATATAAACAAAAGGAGGAAGTTACTTTTACCGTTCAGGTCTTTAGGAATGAAAATCTCCTGAAAGACGTGGTGGTTGATTATGAAGTGGGACCGGAGTATTTCCCCGTAAAGAAGGAAGCGGATGTACTTTTGAAAAATGGTAAAACAACATTAAAAGGCTCCATGAATGAACCTGGTTTTTTGCGTTGTAAGGTCATAGCAAAAGTAGATGGTCGCAATTATGAAGGAATGGCCACGGTTGCCGTAGATGAAGAAAGAATCCGGCCGACAACCGCTGATCCGAAAGATTTCGACAGTTTCTGGAAGCAGGCGATTGAAGATGCCCGTAAAACGTCTCTGGACCCTAAAATGGTGTTGATGCCGGAAAGATGTACGTCTACGCAAAACGTTTATCATGTCAGTTTTCAGAATGAGCGTCCGGGTTCCCGTATGTATGGTATTCTGGTTGTCCCCAAAAAGGAAGGGGTATATCCGGCTATACTCCAGGTTCCGGGTGCCGGTATCCGTCCGTATAACGGCATGAATTTAGGGGATGATGTTATCACATTAGAGATCGGAATTCATGGGATTCCGGTAAATATGCCACAAGAAGTATATAACAATCTGGCATCCGGTGCTTTGAACGGCTATCCCGGGATCAATAAGAATGATCGTGACACCCATTATTACAAACGGGTGTATCTCGGTTGTGTGAGAGCGGTGGATTTTATTTTCTCTTTACCTGAATTTGACGGTTCGACTGTCGGTGTAACCGGTGGTAGTCAGGGAGGAGCGCTTTCTATCGTTACGGCAGGATTGGATCCGCGTATTAAGTTTCTGGCAGCATTCTATCCGGCCTTATGTGATTATGCCGGTTATTTACACCAGCGTGCCGGTGGCTGGCCTCATTATTACCGGAATGCAAAACCTGGTCCGAATGAGGTGGAGACATTAGCTTATTTTGATGTGGTTAATTTTGCCCGTCGTGTAAATGCACCGGGGTGGTATAGCTGGGGATATAATGATGTGACTTGTCCTCCAACTTCCATGTATTCCGCTTATAATGTCATTCCGGGAGCAAAAGAACTGCATCTTTATCTGGAAACCGGTCACTGGACTTATCCGGAACAAAATATGGCACGGTTCCAATGGTTGAAAGAAATGTATAAGTAAGAAGAGGTTCGCAGACATAAATTTTGTTAGTTTTGTATCTGTTTAGCAACATACATAATACATATTTAATATGTCGTTTACTAAGATAACAGAGCAAGACTCATTATATAATAATCTGGAAAGCAAGTCGGTCCGCGAATTACTGGACGATATAAATACGGAAGACCAGAAAGTTGCGTCAGCAGTCCGGAAAACGATACCTAAGGTTGAAGAACTTGTATTACAGATCGTCCCCCGGATGAAACAAGGGGGACGTATCTTTTATCTGGGTGCCGGCACAAGTGGACGTCTGGGCGTACTCGATGCTTCGGAGATCCCCCCTACTTTCGGAATGCCGCCAACCCTGGTGATCGGACTGATTGCGGGTGGAGACAAAGCGCTTCGTAATCCGGTAGAAAATGCGGAAGATGATCTGAATCGCGGTTGGGAGGAATTGCAGGAGCACCATATCACAACAAAAGATACAGTAATCGGTATTGCCGCATCCGGAACGACTCCCTATGTAATAGGAGCTTTGCGCAAGGCACGTGAGCAAGGAATCCTGACAGCTTCCATTTCCAGTAATCCGGATTCTCCGATGGCAGCGGAGGCAGATGTAGCCATTGAAATGATCGTAGGTCCGGAGTTTGTTACCGGTAGTTCGCGAATGAAATCCGGAACAGGGCAAAAGATGATCCTGAACATGATCTCTACTTCGGTAATGATCCAACTGGGACGTGTAAAAGGCAACCGGATGGTAAATATGCAACTTACCAACCAGAAACTGATCGACCGTGGAACACGGATGTTGATGAACGAACTAAACCTTGGCTACATTGAGTCTTACCATCTGCTGCTTATGCATGGATCCGTAAAGGAAGCGATAGATGCTTATCGTGCAGGGAAATTGTGATATGATAGTATGAGGGTGCGAAACAAAAGCAAGAGAAAATGGATTTATCGATACTTTTCTTATCTTTGTCTTAGAGATATGAGATAAAGATGGAAGGTTTGACTGTATTTTTTCTTTCATTATTATGTGTTTATAGTTCGTATTAATAGAAATATCATATGGTCCGAAACTCGCAAGACCTCAAAAATGAAACTACACTTTGGGAACTTTTCCGTAATGGAGAGGAGAGTGCCTTTTCTGCGCTCTTTGAATTGACATCGGATAAATTATACAGATATGGGACAAAGTTTGTCAGCGATGAAGAGTCAGTGAAGGACTGCATTCAGGAGTTATTCATTAAACTGTATGAGAACCGACAACAACTTCCGGCTTTATCCAATCCTCTGTTTTACTTGTTCAGTTCATTGAAAAATTTATTGATAGACATGATCCGTCATAACCAGCGGATGGTCTATATTTCGCCGGAAGAATTACCTTTCCATGTACAATTTGCATTTGGACAGGAGGAGGATGAAGAACCGGATGAAAGTATAAAAGCCCGGTTTGAAGAAGTCCTCAGTCTTTTGTCTGATCGTCAGAAAGAAGCGATTTATTTGCGTTTTCAGGCGGAAATGTCGTATGATGAAATATCCCAGTTGCTGGGAATTAATAATCAGTCAGCCCGTAACATTGTTCACCGTGCAATGGAAAAAATTAGAAGTTGTCTGAATATGGATACTCTTATCATCTTGTTTTTGAGCTCGTTAAATTGATTGCTTAATTTATTTCTGATTTTTTCTCTTTTGAGTGAGTACAAAACGCGCCTCATTTTCGTTTCCCTAATGAATACATAACAGACTATAATAGGATGAACAACTCGGAAGAAAATAAAAAAAGTTCGGAAGAAGATCTTCGGTTATTGAAACGGAAGATCAGAGTGGTTGATGAAGGACTTTCTTCAGAAGCTAAAGCTGAATTGTGGACAAAAATAGAATCTGCTATCCGTCGTCCGAAACGTATGTCTGTCTCTTTCTCTATGTTCCTGCGTTATGTTGCTGTTGTAGCAATATTGTGTATTGCTACCTATTATATATATACCGGTTTATCTCCCCGGGAAGAGATCGATTATAACAGCATTCTTTCCAATACTCAATTACCGGATGATGCCTCGAATAATGTGATGGTGATTTTAGGCGATAAAGATAAAATAGAGTTTGAAGACAAAGATGTACAAGTATCCCATGATGAGGATGGGAATATGCGTGTGAATCAGAAGCAGATAGATTTGCCGGAACCATCGAGGCGTGAATACAACCAACTGATCGTTCCGCATGGAAAAACAACCCGTGTGACATTGAGCGATGGTTCCGCTATTTGGGCAAATTCCGGAACGAAACTGGTTTATCCGGCAGTATTTGCGTCCGACAGACGGGAGATATATGTGGAAGGTGAAATTTATCTGGAGGTAGCACGTAATGAAAAGCATCCGTTTGTGGTAAAAACGGATATGATGGAAGTGAATGTTCTGGGAACATCATTTAATGTATCTGCCTATAAAAATGACAAACAACAGTTCGTCGCTTTGGCGACAGGTTCTGTTGCGGTTAAAGTGGCTAATAAAAAGAATACGACAACCATTAAGCCTAATCAACTCTATACTTTGGAGAAGAGTACTTTTGCGACTCGGATAGAGGATGCGGATATATATGAATATATCTGTTGGAAAGACGGTTTCCTTATTTTTCATAATGAATCGTTGGCTGATGTCCTGAAGAAAATAGAAAGATATTATAATGTAGTCCTGACTTTTGATCCTGCGGAAATCAGTAAAGTGACGGTAAGCGGAAAACTGGATTTAAAGTCGGATATCAGGGAAACTTTCCGGATTATATCTATCACGGCGCCGATAGAATATGATAAAGAAGGTGATGTAATAAAGATTAGTGTTAAACAATAAAAAACGGAATACCATGGGATAGAAAAGACATAAAAAAGAAAACCGGAAAGTACTGGTCCTACTTTCCGGTTAAGTTCAAATTAAAAAAGCTTTACTAAAAACATTTTTTAATCTAAAAACATATACAAAGGTATGAAATTAATCACAAATCCCCGGAATTCTTGTAAAGAATTTCGGAAAGTACTTCATATTATGAGAATTACTTTGTTACTCCTGCTGTTTGTAACATATGGTTGGGCGAACGAAGCAACGTATGCCCAGGTTACGGAAATCCATCTGTCTTCAGGAAATAAAACCCTGCAAGAAGTATTCAGCGAAATTGAAGGAAAAACCGAATTTATTTTCTTTTATAATGACAATGCGATTGACTTGTCTAAAAAAGTCCATGTGGAAAAGTCTCACGGTTCTATAAATGAGATTCTGGATAACCTGCTGGAAGGATCCGGGGCTGATTATAAAATTGTAGATCGTCAAGTCATTTTTTATAAGAAGAAACAGGATCCTGAAGTCCGGCTGCCTCAGGCTGTTGTGGAAAAAAAGCAGATAACAGGACTTGTATTGGATGAACATAAATTGCCGGTTATCGGTGCTAATGTGGTGGAAAAAGGTACGACAAATGGGACTGTTACCGATCTGGATGGAAAATTTACTTTGGCAGTACAGGACAATGCTGTTTTGCTGGTCTCTTATATCGGTTATATTACGCAGGAAATCCCGGTAAAAGGCAACCGCCAGCTTAATATTACGCTACAGGAAGATTCTAAAAGTCTGGATGAAGTCGTGGTTGTCGGATATGGCACGCAGAAAAAAGTGAATTTAACCGGCTCTGTCGATGTAATCACGGAAGAGGTATTGGCAAACCGTTCGGCTCCAACCATGTCCCAGTTGATCCAGGGAGCTTCTCCTAACCTGAATATCAGTATGAATAGTCTGGGTGGTGAACCAGGTGCTGCACGGACATGGAATATCCGTGGTACCGGTTCATTGGCAGGTAACCAGTCTCCGTTGGTTCTGGTCGATGGAGTGGAAACTAATATTGACACTGTGGATCCGGAGTCTATTGAAAGTATATCTGTTCTGAAAGATGCTTCGGCTTCAGCGATATATGGTTCGCGTGCGCCTTTCGGGGTTATATTGGTAACGACTAAGAGAGGGAAAAAGAATCAGGAAATGCATATACAGTATAATAATAACCTGTCTTTTGCTTCTCCGTTGAATATTCCGCATTTTGTGGATGCTTTGACTTGGGTTACGGCATATAACCAGATACAGGCAAACTCCGGATTGGCTCCGATCTATCCGGATGCGCAGGTGCAGCGTGTGAAAGATTATATGGCCGGGACGTATAAGCCGGAATATAATCTGGAGAGTCCGCCTGCAAGTATCTGGAGAGGTAGATGGGAAGGTAATGCGAATTATGACTGGCCTTCGATGTATTATAAGAAATCGGCTTTTTCGCAAAAGCACAATATCAATATAGAAGGCGGAGGGGAGAAAACGCAATATTATGTTTCTGCCGGATATCTGGATCAGGGTGGTCTATATAAATGGGGGGATGATAAATACCAGCGTTATAATGTGATGGCCAATATATCTTCGGAAATCAAGAAATGGCTGCGTTTTGATTTCAGTTCCAAATATTCCCGTTCAGAGATAGATCGTCCGTTAGGTATTGTAGGACAGTCTCAGGGGTATATTTTACGTTCTTTCCTGTCTTTCGGACCACTAATGCCTATGTATAATGAAGATGGTACGATCAGTAACCCGTTGGTCCGTGCTTTGCAGAGTAACGGACGTGAACGTAAGGAAAATCATGATCTGGGATTGACGCTTCGTGGTGAGATCGAACCGATAGCAGGATGGAAGACCAGTATTTCATATAACTATAATTATGGTGGCAGTTCCAATATACAGAACCCCAAGCCGGTTCAGGTTCAGAACCCGAATGGTTCGATCGGAAATATCGGTGCTCCGGAAAGTGGTTCTGTGGAACAACTGGCTTATTCCTATTATACGCTTGCCAACGGGATCACTTCGTATGAGAAGACATGGAAAGACCATTATTTCAAAGTATTATTCGGATACGAAAGGGAAACGAGTTATTTCCGTGGTTTGTACGGTTCAAAGATGCAATTGATCACGGAAGAAGTACCTTCGATCAATACGGCATTAGGTAATGTGACCTTGTCGGATGAAATCACGCATTGGGCGACAGAAGGTTATTTCGGACGTGTTAATTATAATTATAAAGAGAAATATCTGTTTGAATTCAGTGCACGTTATAATGGCTCTTCCCGTTTTGCAAAGAATTCGAGATGGGGCTTTTTCCCTTCCGTTTCAGTCGGATATAATATTTCGAAAGAAGATTTCTGGAATCCGGTGGAACCTTATATGAATTCTTTGAAGTTACGTGCTTCATACGGTTCATTGGGCAACCAGAATGTCGCTAACTATCTGTATCTTTCCACAGTTCCTGTTAATAGGGATTTACCGCATATAATCGGAAACTCGTTGCCTATATATGCAACAGTTCCCGGTATTGTTCCAAATGACTTGACCTGGGAGACTGTGACTACATTGAACATTGGTGCAGATATGGGTTTCCTCAATAATCGTCTTGGAGTTGTTTTTGATTGGTATAACAGGGTGACCAGTGATATGTTCGGACCGGCTGAAAGTGTTCCTGCCGTATTGGGAACAAGTATTCCTTACAGTAATAATGCCAAGTTGTCTACCAAAGGTTTTGAACTGACAGTAAGTTGGCGTGACCATATCACTTCGGACTTGTCTTATAATGTCGCTTTCAGCTTGGGAGACAGCCGTTCTACGATCCTTAAATACAAAAATGACAGCGGACGTATCGATGACTGGTATGAAGGTAAAAAAGTAGGAGAGATATGGGGATTTGTAACAGACGGTATCATACAATCGGAAGGTGAACCGATGCCCGACCAGTCCAAATATTACAATACCTGGGGGCCTGGTGATATGAAATATAAAGACCTGGACGGTAATAATATTCTGGATGACGGTGCAAGGACATTGAATGATCATGGCGACCTGAAAGTGATCGGTAACCATACCCCCCGTTTCAATTATGGTATTACGGCCGGTTTGACATGGAAAGATTTTGATTTCAATATGTTTTGGCAAGGCATCGGTAAACGGGATTATCTGGCAAATGTAAGCTTGAACCGGTTTTACGGAGTTGTGATAGGCGGAACGCCCGGATCAGAATCTGCATTGTTCAGTAACAGTCCGGCTTTGGACTATTGGCGTCCGGCTGATGAGCAAAGTGCATTGGGACCTAATACCGATGCTTATTTTCCGAAGCCTTATTTTACATATGAGTTGGAGAAAAATCGTTTGCCTCAGTCAAGATATGTGCTTAATGCCAGTTATTTACGTCTGAAGAATCTTCAATTAGGTTATACGGTTCCGAAACATATTTCCAGAAAATTGTTCTTGCAGCGAATACGTATCTATGTATCCGGAGAAAATCTGCTGACAATAACAAAGTTACCCGATTCTCTGGAGCCGGAGACAACGGTTGCATCCGATCCGACTTTGGGAGGAGGAAATAAAGAAAATGCAGGTGCCATCTATCCGATATCGAGAAACTATTCATTCGGAATTAATCTAACCTTTTAAATCTACAGAGTTATGAAACAGAATAAATTGACAATTATATTTTTCTCTTTGCTGGTTGCTTTGGCTTTTACGGCATGTAATGATGATTTGTTGGAGAAACATCCTTTGGACGAGGTCTCTTCTGCCGATTTTTTCAAGCAACCGTCTGATATGGAGATTTATGTGAACCAGTTTTATACGAATGCATTATTGCCTGTGTATTATGGACCGGTACTGGGAACCAAATATCGGGGTGGAGGTGATGATTTCAATAGTGATAATATGATCATCGGCAGCCTGATAGATCCCCGTTTGATGGGAAGTCGTACGGTCGGTTATGAAGGGCGTGTCCGTTGGGATTTTTCGGAAGTAAGATCTGTAAATTACTTTTTTGATAATTACCATAAATGTGAAAGCGATTTCAATAGCTACAAACAATATGTGGGAGAGGCTTATTTCTTCCGTGCGTTGATTTATTTCCAGTTGTTACAGACATTCGGGGATGTGCCGGTAATAACAAAGACGTTGAATACGGATTCCCCGGAATTGTATGAACCCCGTACACCTCGCAATCAGGTTACCGACCGTATTATTCAGGATCTTGATTCTGCGGCTTTCCTGATGTCTGACCTGAAAACCGATGGTGTGTCACGCATCAATAAATGGATGGCGTTGGCAGTTCAATCCAGAGTTGCCCTGTATGAAGGAACCTGGGAGAAATATCATGCGAATGACGACTTCAAGGCACAGGAATCCAATCCGGAGAAATATCTGAGAAAAGCGGTTGAAGCAGCTACCCTGGTTATGAATTCAGGATTATTTGAAATCTATTCGACAGGGAACCCGGAGAAGGATTATAATGATTTGTTCGCTCAACGGGATTATTCGTCCAATCCGGAGGTCCTGTTGTGGAAAAAGTTCTCGACGGCTTTAAATATCAATAACAATAAGAACTATCAGTTGGAATATCCTAATGATAAATCGATAACGAAAGACCTGGCGGATGCTTATCTGTGTAAAGATGGGAAACCGATCAAAGTAAGTCCTTTGTATCAAGGAGATAATACATTGATGGATGAAATGCAGGATCGTGACCCCCGGTTTAAACAGACTATATTTACGCCGGAGGCTCCCTGGATGATTGACGAGACAAGTACGACTTACTGGAAAGACGTATATGACCAGGTCAATACGAATACGAAGTTTAATGCACCTTCCGGTTATGTATTGCGTAAAGGATATGATCCGAGAATGGAATATCATAGTTTGAATTATGAAGAAACTCCTTCTGTCGTATATCGTTATGCGGAAGTGTTACTGAACTATGCGGAAGCCAAAGCAGAACTTGGTGAACTTACACAGAATGACATTGATATATCCGTTAAAAAACTCCGTGACCGGGTAGGGATGCCTAATTTAATTATATCGGAAATTGTATCTGACCCGGAATGGGACTTTCCTTCCCTTTCTCCTGTTATCAATGAAATCAGGAGAGAACGGCGTGTGGAACTGGCTTCCGAAGGTTTCCGGTGGGATGATATAGCCCGTTGGGCTGCCGCGGAGGAGCTGATTGTTGGTAAAAGACCAAAAGGTGCTAAGGCTAATCAGTTCACGGATTTTTATCCGGTTGATGAAAAGGGATATCTCGATCCGTTCAAAGGGTCGCTTCCTGACGGATACAGGTTTGATCTGAAGAGAGATTATCTGAATCCGATCCCGGAATCTCAGATCGTATTAAATCCGAATTTGAAGCAGAATCCGGGCTGGCAGACTAACTGAGGCTTATAATAAATCTATTAGGGTGATACGCTGATATATTGGGGAAGCTATGTCGCCGGTCCCGTTGTGAGGGGACCGGAACATAGTTTATCCGGAATCACTATGGCCGGAAAATAATAAAGATTATCTAATTTAGAAAATAGAATGAGACCATGAAAACTAATCGAAGAGATTTTTTGAAAGGTATGGCTGCGGTTCCCTTTTTGGGTTATTTTGCAGTTGGAGCAAAAGGTAATATTACAACAGAACTGGAAAGGATACAGAACGATTATCTCTCTACCTTGAAAATAGACCATCTGTCTGCTCCGGAAGATAAGTTAAGACCTCCTACGGGAAATAACAGTAATGTTGTTCGGTTTGGTGTGATCGGTAATGGTTGGCGTGGTGATCAGCTGTTGAATTCTCTGGGTTTTGTCTCTTCGAAGTATGTGGAAGATAATACGATTAATGGTAAGTATACCAAAAGGCTTCAGGATCTGTTGGATGAGGAGGACTTGTACGTCGATTTTGCCGGAGTTTGTGATACTTTCGATGCTCATGCGAAAAGAGGATATGAGATATCATTGAATAAAGTACGGCGGGGAGGTGATAAAAGAGAACATAGGCCGGCTAAAGTATTTCCTACTTACCGGGAGATGATAGCCAGTGATGAAATAGATGCTGTAATTATTGCTACTCCTGACCATACGCATGCCCGGATTGCTATAGATGCTGCAAAAGCGGGAAAGCATGTCTATCTGGAAAAACCGATGACACACACCATTGAGGAGGCTTTGGAGTTAAGGGAAGTGATTAAATCGACAGGTGTTATTTTCCAGTTAGGACACGAAAATCGTCAGCAAATGAGTTTCAAGATAGCTAATGAACTGTATAGAAAAGGTGCATTAGGAGTCGTTTCATTGGTGCAGACATATACCAACAAGAATGATCTGAATGGTGCCTGGATACGGACAAGGGAATTTGACCATTTGGGTAATCCGGATACAATTAATTGGGAAGAATTTCTGGGTAAAGCTCCCTGGGTTGAGTTTGACCCGAAGCGATATTTTAACTGGCAGCGATATAGTGATTACGGGACCGGAGTTACCGGAAATGATTTTACCCATAAATATGATTGTGTTAATCAGGTGTTGGAACTAGGGATACCGGATACTGTCGTAGCTTTAGGCGGACAATATTATTATAAAGGACACGGAGATATGCCGGATTTGTTCAGTGCAATCTTTACCTATCCGGAAAGGGGACTCACCATGACATATGACAGTACGCTGAAAAGTGGAATTTATCGTCAGTCCCATATTTTGGGCTCGGAGGTGACAATGGATATAGATAATGCGATTATGATGTATAAGGATACTTACTCGGAGCGATACAAAGAACATGCGATAAGCTCAGACGATCCCATGTATTATTACGAACCGTGTGCTGATGTGGACGCAATATCTTCGGCCACGGCCAAGACTTACCTGAAAAGTGGTTATGGTCCGACCTATATCGACGGGAAAGTCATTGACGCCACTTTCCTGCATCTGAAAGAATGGATCGATGCTATTCGAGGATTCGGAACTACCAGTTGTGGGATCGATGTCGGGTTCGAAGAGGCGGTCACTTTTAATCTGGCAAATCTGGCTTATGAACACCGGCGACCTGTTCATTGGGATAAAGTGAATGAGAAAGTCATAATCGAATAAACTTATTATCAATCGATATATCATGGAAAAAGAAATAAAATATTCAACAGGCCAGTTATGGGCTCTTACGTTGTTACGTGTATTGATCGGCTGGCATTTTTTGTATGAAGGATTGATCAAATTTTATACTCCGGGCTGGACTGCCAAAGCCTATTTACAAAATACGACAGGTCCGTTTGCTCCCTTGTTTAAAAGCATGACTGAGTCGGAAACCGTACTGCGTTGTGTGGATTTGATGAATGAATGGGGGCTGATTCTGCTGGGGTTGGGATTGTTTCTGGGAATATGTTCCAGATATTGTAAGATATTCGGGATCGTACTACTGTTATTCTATTATCTGGCTTATCCCCCGTTTGCAAGCTTGGGAGTAAATGTTCATGTAGAGGGAAGTTATTGGGTCGTAAATAAGAATCTGATCGAAATGGCTGCTTTGTTTCTGCTTTGCTGGTTCCCTTCCAGCCATATCACAGGACTTGATTATTTTGTCCGGCGGTTCAGATTCAAACAGGAGGCAAGGAGGTTGTAATAATTCTAAATTCAAACAAGAATGAAGAGCAAGGTACATCGATATATAAGGACCGGAATAAAGGGGATGATAGGACTATTTTCCGTTTTCCCTTTTACGGATGCGTATGGACAATGGGGGTATACGATCGGACAAAAAGAAATACCGTCGGTAATAATCCATTCGGATACCTCCCGGGTGAAAGTTTACCCGGGACATCCCAGGTTATATTTTCGTGATACGGATTTACCGGTTATCCGTGAACGTGTTCGTGGTGAGTTCAGGCAGGAGTGGAGTGAATTATTGTCTTATCTTAAAGAACAGACCTTACAATTCTCTCCGGAGGTGTTGGGTAGGGGAAGGTATCTCAAACATTGGGATATCGGGCGTAATATGGCGTTTGTAGCTGTGGTGACGGAAGATGAAAACTATATCCGATGGGTAAAAGAATGGGTACAGGTGATGGTGGACGACGGTCCTGTCGGAAATGACGATGAATACCGCGGACGATTAATGTCGCTGGCTGTAGCCTATGATTGGTTGTACCATTTTCTGACTGTCCGGGAGAAACTGGCTATTGAAAAGGCAATACTGGATCATTTGGACACGAACTGGCATTTCTCGGCTTATGCGGATTATGTTGGCGGACATTCACGCTGGGGTAATTTTTCTTTGCTGACCGGATTGCTGGCTTTGGTTACGGATAAACCGGAGCTGAGAGAAAAATTACTGGAGATACGTGAACACTGGGTTCAGGGGTATTTTCCTGTACAAGGATGGATCACTGAGAAAGGTGGCTATCATATGGGATGGAATTACAGTGCTCCTTATTTATCGGGACGAACGCACAGTGTCATGTCAAGTGCTACGAATGAATGTATGTATTTCCCCTGGCAGGCAGAAATACCTCTTTTCTGGATATACGGACAGCAGGGAGATGGTTTGTTCGCGAATACGGGGGACGCTTACTCGGTTGACACCGACTTGCAGGATGAACAGGAGCTATTGTATATTTCTGCCGGAATCTATAAAAATCCCTATGCAGCTTGGCTGGCCAAACCGACAAAAGATCCGTTCGCCCGAATCTTGTATGCTGATAAGAGCGTTAGGCCGGTTGCACCGGATGATAAAACAATACCGTTACCTTTGAGTCGGGATTTTGGAAATGCCGGAGTTGTTATAGCACGGGATCGTTGGGATGAAGAGACAACTTTGCTTCAGTTCCGTTCTGTCCCTTTCTATTCGGCGAATCATCATCACCGGGATGAAAATACGTTCACGATCCACTATAAGTCACCCCTGGCAATTGATTCCGGAATGTATGATGAAGGTTGTGAAAACGGCGGATACGGAAGTACGCATTGGTGTAATTATTTTACCCGTACAATTGCCCATAACGGGATTATTGTATTTGATCCGGAACAGGAATATAAGGTATATGGCCGTTCGGTATCCAATGACGGGGGACAACCTTACCGGGAAGAGGAACCGACAAAGCTGACTGATATCCTGCCCGGCGGCCATGCTCATTTGGATGGAATCACGTTGTGTCGGGAGACAGATGAATATACTTATGCTGTTGGAGATGCAACTAAAGCCTATGACCGGGAAAGGGTCAGCCTTGCACAGCGGGAGATTATTTACCTGCGGAGAAATACAACATCCCGTCCTGTAATAGTCGTTTTCGATCGCGTAGAAAGTACCAGGAAGGATTTTGAAAAACGTTTCTTGCTTCATACGGTTCATGAACCGGAAGTAGTTGAGAATCGAATGGTAGCAGAGAACGGAGGAGGGCGATTGACAAGTTTTACCCTTTATCCTGAAAATGCCCGGTTGGAACTGATAGGTGGAGAAGGTAAAGAGGCCTGGGTGAATGGCATCAATTACCCTTTAAATAAGAATTGCTGGCCGAAACCCCAGATACAAACTGGTGCCTGGCGGTTGGAAGTTTCACCGGCTGTCAAGCAGATGAAAGATTATTTCCTGCATGTGTTGTTTGTCGATGATGCCGGTTCTCCGGAAATAACACCCGATGAGGCACTATTGATTAAAGAAAATGGCAGACTGGGGGCGTCCGTTGCCGGTTGGAAAATTCTGTTTTCCTTAGACGGTACACCTGCAGTGATTGAGGAACATAAATAACCTGAAAGAAGATGAAACATTCTGTTTACCTGATTTTTATAACTGTTTTTACAGTCGTGTTGGCAGCCCGGGCAAAGAATCCGGTGAAAATAGTCACTATCGGAGGTGGAGGGGTTGCGGTTTCCGTAAATAATCAGATGAGTTATCAGCAAATGGTCGATCAGATGATCGATTACTGGCAAAGGCAGTTGTCAAAAGTGTTATTACATAAGCCGGATCTGATATTATTAACGGAAGCATGCGATCGTCCTTCCGGATTAACTACGGCAGAGCAGTTTGAATATTATAAAGTAAGGAAAGATCAGGTAAAGGATTACCTGGCTTCGGTAGCAAAAGATAATCACTGTTATATTGCTTTTGGAACCAAAAGGGAAGAAAACGGAAGCTGGTGGAATTCATGTATACTGCTTGACCGACGTGGAAAAGTAGCCGGTATATATAATAAGAATTTTCCTACTATCCAGGAAATGAATGAGATCATGCCTTCTGATGAAGCAGAACTCCTGCTATGTGATTTCGGGACTGTTGCTTGTGCTGTTTGTTTCGATCTTAATTTTGATGAGTTGAGGGAACGGTATGCTCAGCAAAAACCGGACATAATTTTGTTTCCATCAATGTATCACGGAGGTTTGGAACAAAGCAAATGGGCTTATTCCTGTCAGGCTTATTTTGTTTGTGCCTATGGTTTTCTGAATGCTCCGTCGGAGATACGTAACCCATTGGGAGAGATGGTCGCCTCAAGTACGAACTATTATAATTATGCTGTGGCTACAGTCAACCTTGACCGTAAATTGGTACATCTCGATAATAACTGGGAGAAATTGACCGCTTTGAAAAGAAAGTACGGTGATCTTGTTTCTATCTCTGATCCCGGACGTATAGGGGCAGTGATGATCACCAGTGAACATGATTCGATTTCAGCAGACCGGATGATAGATGAATTTGATATTCAGTTATTGGATGATTATTTCAATCAATCCCGTGCAGTTCGTGAACAAAAATTGATTAAAGCTCCGGCGAAAGACGCAATAGATGAATATCGTAAACATAATAAATAAAATTTATAGGATCTGCTACCATAAGATGTAAAAATATCTCTATATTTGCGCTATGCATTGTTCCGAGCCTGTATCCGCGGGTAAGGATTAAAAGGGAACCGGGTGTGAATCCCGGACAGTCCCGCTGCTGTGAGCTTCATAACGGGTGAGCAAACTTTGCCACTGACTTTTTAATTGAAAAGTTGGGAAGGCGTTCACTCCGGAAGTAAGTCAGAAGACCTGCAAGGCATATTATTTCGACGGCTTCGAGGAAAGGCCGGAAGAGAAAAACAAGACATCCGATGTCTTTCTATTCTTATTCCATTTCCTGTTTGCTGTCCTTTTAAGGTCTGTTTTTAATTATTTTGCCATAATAATTAGGAAAAGAAGCATGGTTCGGTTGACGGGATGAGCTCCGTCGGTGGTCCATGCTTTCTTTTGTCCGGATAAAAAGTTAATCAAAAAATAAAATATAGAGATAAAATATTTATGTTTGTTGTCTGATTTGATTAAGAAGAGGTCCGTGAATATAGAAAAAGAGGTCATACAACGTGTAAATAATGGGGATACAAAAGCTTTTGAATTATTGTATTCAACTTATTATGTCTATTTATGTGCTGTAGCCGTTAAATATGTATATAAACCGGAAATGGCAGAAGAAATTGTAAATGACGTATTTTTGAATGTATGGAATAACCGTTCGTCATTATTTTATCCGATCAAAGCTTATTTGGTACGTGCCGTTCAAAATCAGTGTTTAAGTTATTACAGAAAGAAGCGTTTGGACGAAATTGCTGTTTCTGATATAAAAGATTATACAGTTGAGATTTATGAACAATTAGTCTATTTGGATTCTTCTCCTTTGGCATGTTTGGAAAATAAAGAGTTAGCGAATCAAATCAGTAAGGCTATTGATCAGCTCCCTGAGAAATGCCGGGAGATTTTTATCCAGCATCTGTATTATAATAAAACATATGAGGAAATAGCCCGAATGAAAAATATTTCTTCCAGTACAGTCCGTGTACAGATTAAACAAGGATTATCAAAATTAAGAGTGCTATTAGGCGATTTATACCCAGTTGTTTGTTTATTGTTCGATATTTTTCAAAAATAATTCACTTTTACATAAACGGTTTATAAAAAAACTGCGTATATATTTATGTAGATATGAATTTATTTAGAAAATATGATGAATACAGAACATATAGAAAAAATTATATTGGGTCATTTTTTGGGTGATCTGACAGATTTTGAAGAAAAAGAACTTTATCATTGGTTGCAGACTGATAAAAAGAACCGGCGGCTTTTTTCGGAAATGTCAGACTGGTGGGCCATTTCTTATGTACCCTATTTCTCTTCCCGGGTTGAGGCTAACTTTCAAAAACGTTTTGGAGAATTAATGGATAAAGAACCTCGTATTTCTTCAAAAAGAATTTCTTTTGCTCATTCCTGGTTACAAATAGTTGCTACTGTTATTGTGATGTTAGCCATAGGTGGCTTATCTTATTATGCGGGTATATCAATACATGAGCAAAATCAGGAGAATATTTGTTTTGAAACATCTGCTCCGTTGGGGGCACGATCTAAAGTGTCCCTGTCCGATGGATCTGTAGTATGGTTGAATGCCGGATCATCTCTTTCCTATAATAAAGATTTTTCAGATAAGTTCCGCGAAGTTTATTTGAAAGGAGAAGCTTATTTTGAAGTAACGCCGGATTCTTTGAAACCGTTTGTTGTAAAATCGGAGAGTCTCAATGTAAAAGTATTGGGGACTACATTTAATGTTAGAACATACGAGGATGAAAATCTGGTAAATGTTGTATTACGAACAGGTAGAGTAGACGTTTCGTTAAATGGTTCGAATCAGAAAGTTATTGAGTTACAACCGAATGAGAAATTAAGCTATAATAGGGTTAATGAAGAACTGGAGAAGATACCTGTAAATGCAGATGATGTTTGTGAATGGGTAAATGGGAAAATGAAATTTACAAAAGTACCGTTTGGTATATTGGCGAAAGATTTGGAGAGAAGATATAATGTAAAGATTGTAATAGAAAGTAAGTCTTTACGTGAGGAAGCCTTTACAGGAAGCTTTACTTCCGAGCATACGATATATGATGTTTTGCGTGAAATAGATGTGGAAAAGCAATATAAATGGGAGCAGACTGGAAATGTGTTTGTGATCTGTGATAAATGATTGATACAATGAAGAATATAATTTGTTAGACTGAATAGTAATTTATTAAATCTGAAATTCATGAAATTAACCAATTTGAAAAGAAGTGGAAAGTATTTTGTGGCTGTTTGTATGTTTACGGGCTTACCGATAGTCACAGGATCAATTTCTGCTACGGAGTTAGAATCCTGTTATTTATCCGTGCAGAAACAAAGTACGACATTACAGGATTTGTTTGATCTGATCGAAAAGAAGTTTGATTATTCTTTTTTGATTCGTGATAAAAATCTGAATTTGAATGAACGTGTCGTTGTCGATCTAGAGAAAAACTCAGTAGAAACTATTTTGAAAACAGCTTTGAAAAATCAGCATGCTGATTTTGTTGTAAATGATAAGCGAATTATCATTTACAAAGCAAATACTATGAAATCTGGAATATCCGGCGTATCCCAACAACATCAGGATAAGCGGGTAACGGTAACGGTTTCCGATGCTTTCGGACCGGTTGTTGGCGCCAGTGTTGTTGAAAAAGGGACAACAAATGGAGGTATTACCGATATGGATGGTAAACTGACACTCGAATTTCAAGGAACGTCCAGAGTGATTGAAGTATCCTATGTCGGATATGAAAAGCAAACGATTAAGGTCGCATCATCTTCTGTCAATATCGAACTGAAAGAGGATGCACAAGCTTTGGATGAAGTTGTGGTAGTTGGTTTTGGTGTGCAGAAAAAAGAAAATCTGACAGGAGCCATTTCGCAGGTAAAAATGAATGAAGTGCTGGGTGACCGTCCACTTGCTAATACTACACAGGCTTTACAAGGAGCAGTCCCGGGACTTTTTATTTCAGGAAATCACGAACCTGGTGGAACGGACAAGAAAATGCAGATTCGAGACGCTTTTTCTTTAGGATCCGGTGAAGTGATTCGTCCTTTGGTGCTGATTGATAACGTAGAAGGTGATCTAAATATGATTAATCCGAATGATATCGACGCTATCTCTGTATTGAAAGATGCTGCTTCAACTGCTATTTACGGAGCGCGTGCCGCAGGTGGTGTTATTATTATTACAACTAAGCAACCTAAGAAAGGTGAGAAGTTTAGTTTGAATTATAATAATAATATAGGTTTTGAAACAGCGATAAACTTGCCGCAACAGGCTTCTCTAGATGATTATTTTAAGATGTATTTGGAAGCAGGTTTCAGTGACTCTTATTGGGCTGGAAAACAGAATGTAGCCAAGTGGAAACAATATCTTCAGGAATATAAAGCTAATCCGGGTGCTTTCAATATCGTGAACGATGGTCTGTATAAAGGTGATGACGGAAATGTGTATTATCTGAACGAAAACGATCCGTATAAGGCTTTTATGGAATCAAGTTTTGTTATGAATCATAACTTATCGGCTTCCGGCGGTACGGATAAGGTCCGTTATCGTTTCTCAGGAGGATATACGTCGCAGGATGGGCCGCTCGTTACTTCTGCCGATAAATACGAACGTTTGAACGTGGGAGCTTTTATGTCGGCTGATGTGACAAACTGGTTTACACAAGTTGTCGATATTAAGTATTCAAAAGGAACGAAATCTATGCCTTCAGGTGGTAACTTATATACAACCCGTTTAATTTCTTATAGCCCGAATGGAACATCGGGTGATATTTATGGAGTTCCGGATAAAGAGAACCTGCCTTTTAATACACCTTTGAATAGTATATTATATAATAATAACAAGAATACAGTTACTGCTAATCCACGTATTTTCCTGAAATCTATTTTCAAACCGATTGCAGATCTGGAAGCCGTTTTTGAATATACTTTTGATAAAAACGATGTATTGTATGATTTCTATGATGCAAAAAAGATGTTTATTGATCTTCAGGAAACACCACGCTGGAATGTCAATCAGGATAGTAACGAAAAACGGCATTACTTCACTGACTACAACGCCTTTAATATATATGCAAATTATTCGAAATCATTTAAAAAGCATGATTTTAAAATCATGGCAGGTTTTAATCAGGAGTCAAGTTATTATGAAGAAGTACAAGCCATTGTTTATAATCAGGCTGTACCGGAAGTCCCTTCATTAGGGGGGACGACTGATAAAACATTGACAAAATTGATTGATAAATATTCGGAATATACGATTCGGGGTGCATTCTTTCGTCTGAATTACAATTATGATAATAAATATCTGGTGGAAGTGAACGGGCGTTACGATGGCTCTTCCAAATTTCCGAAAGAATCCCGCTTCGGTTTCTTCCCTTCGGTTTCTTTAGGATGGCAGTTAGGGCGTGAATCTTTTATGGAAGCTACACAGAATTGGCTAGATGAACTAAAGGTCCGTGCATCATGGGGAGTAATAGGCAATCAAAATATTAAGCCTTATCTGTATACCCCGTCAATGACATTGGAAACTAAGAATATATGGCTGGATAACGATGTCGCTGTGAATATAATTGGCGTTCCGTCTCTGGTACGTACTAATTTTACGTGGGAGGACGTAGCGACAACAGATATTGGTCTTGACTGGGCATTTTTGAGCAGCCGTCTGCGGGGATCGTTTGATTGGTACCAGCGTAATACAACCGGAATGTTGGCTCCGGGTGAACAGTTACCGGCAATAGTAGGGGCGAGTGCTCCTTATCAGAACACAGCTGATATTCGCACAAATGGTTGGGAATTAGCTATTTCCTGGAGAGATCGGATCGGTAAAGTTGGTTACTCTGTTGGGTTTAATATTGCTGATGCCCGTACAAAAGTGACAAAATATAAGAATACGTCCGGATTGTTCTATGACAGAAACGATGCTCAAGATGGGAAACGTTATCGTGAAGGCATGTATATCGGCGAGATATGGGGATATGAGTCCGATGGATTTTATACAATTGACGATTTTCAGGATGCTGTTAGCTGGAAATTGAAAGAAGGCGTGACGGGTATCGACGGATATACTAGTCGTTTGCGCCCGGGGGATATCAAGTATAAAAACCTGAGTGATGCAGACGGTACGGAGAATATGATTACTGCCGGTGCCGGAACTATAGAAGATCCGGGTGACCGTAAGATTCTGGGAAATAGTAGTGCACGTTATCAGTTAGGTGCGAATATCGGTGTAAATTATGCCGGATTTGACTTGAATATTATGCTGCAAGGTGTTGGTAAACGTGATGTTTGGTTAGGTGGTTCTGCCATCTTCCCATTTGGAGCACAAGGTCCTACAGATGCTATTTATCAACCTGTTTATTATAATCAGACTGATTATTGGTCGCCGGTTGATGCCGCTAACGGAAATTATAATCCTGTAAATCCGGATGCTAAACTGCCGCGTATTTATGATTATACAGTAGCCAATTCCGTAGGATCTAACTCACGTATCTCTGATAAATATATGCAGAGTGGAGCTTATTTACGTGTGAAGAATATTTCTTTATCCTATATGTTCCCAAAACAATGGCTTACTCCGATTCTGGTACAGCAGTTGAAGTTATTCGCGAATGTGGAGAATTTATTGACATTTTCTTCTTTGCCTAAAGGTTTCGATCCTGAAACGTTGAGTTGGAGTTATCCGGCTTACCGTACAATATCGTTTGGTTTAAATGTTACTTTCTAATTAATAAAACTACGAATACAATGAAAAAACTGATTATAGGATTATTGACAATAATTGGGATTGTCTTTACAGCGTGCAACGATGATTTCCTGGAAAAATATCCACAGACGGATCTGACAGAGGAAAACTCATTTCTGTCTTATGATAACTATCGGTACTTTATGTATCCTTGTTATGAGATGTTTAATAATACAAATATCCAGACTGCAGTGAATGGATATGGAGCGAATTCTATTTATCGTGGAGATTTTTGGGCCGGTTATCTGGGGCAGAAGGGCGGATATAATAGTTATGCGTTTCAGGGTGTTTCTCCTTCTGCATCCGGTAACGGTTGGGACTTTCAATTTATTCGCCGTATCAATATTATGCTTTCACATCTGGAAGACGGTGTACTTTCTACAGAAGAAGTCAGTCATTGGAAATCAGTAGGTTTATTCTTTCATTCATATTGGTATATGGAACTGATAAGTCGTTTTGGAGATGTGCCTTGGGTCGATGAAATTATTACAGATAGTTCGGAAGAACGTTTTATGGCACGTACTCCGAGGGATGAGGTTGCTTCAAATATCCTGGAACGATTGATATGGGCGGAGGAAAATATAGGCAGTTCGGATAAAGACGGGGATAATCCAGTGACTCGTGATTGTATCCGCGTGCTGCTCTCCCGCTTTGGTTTACGTGAAGGGACATGGAGAAAATATCATGGTTTGGGAGATGCTGAGAAGTATTTACAGGCTTGTATCAAATATTCCGAATTGTTGATGGCTGATTATCCGACCCTTTATCAGGGTGTTGCTAAAAATGACAAAGGTGAACCTGTTCCTGGAGCGGGCTATGGAGAATTGTGGACAACTCGCGATTTGGCAGGTGTACCGGGTGTTATTTTCTTTAAGCGTATTGTTGGCGAAGTCAATCCTCATCGTTTTAGTGATTATGAGCATATTGCTGCACATAATTATGAGATGCCGCAGCATACGGTGGATATGTATTTGTGTCAGGATGGGAAAACTATTTCCAATTCTGCGCAATATCAGTTCGGACCGGAAAATAGAAATATCCATGCAGTGTTCCGTAATCGTGATCCGCGTTTATGGCACGTTGTAATGCCGCCTTTCAGAGTCTTGTCAAAAACTGAGGCAACGGCCCATCCGGAATTGGGAGGTTATCAGGAGGAAGGTATTCCTGCCGATAAAAACTGGTTCTTTACGAATAATCCGGAAGATCGTGAATTTATCGATATTTTTGGTGCTAATCACGGACAATCTGTTTCAACTGCGACATTGCCTTTCGGAGGTGATCTGAATCGTGGTATGAAACGTTTGCCAACACAGAACTGGGGAGATGCTCCTATGAATGAAGCTCCTCACCTGAGCAATGCGACCCGAACGAATGGGGCTTTTCAGACTTGTAACAGTGGTTATTATTTCTGGAAATGTTATAATAACTGGGATAGAAACCAATCGGCAAATTTGAATAGTACAGACTTGCCTATTTTTAAAATAGAGGAAATTTTGTTGAACTATGCAGAATGTAAGTATGAATTGGGTGAATTTGATCAGCAAATTGCAGATCGTACGATTAACAAGCTGCGCGAACGTGTTGGAGTGGCTGTTATGAGAGTAGCTGATATTAATGATAGTTTCGATCCGAAGCGAGGTACCGACGATTCCGGAAAATCAATAGAACCGGTACTATGGGAAATCCGTCGTGAACGTATGGTGGAATTGATGGGTGAAGGCTTTGGATTCTACGATGTTCGTCGTTGGAAATGTGCAAAATGGTATGTGAACCGTCAACAGAAAGGTATGTGGATAGATGAAACATGTACAGATTTATCCGGGAATGCAGATTATATCGTTAAATATCAGACTGTCGGTGAAAATGAAACGGCGCCACGCACCGGTGCCGGATTTATTTATCGTTATCCGGATCCTGTATCTTCCGGTTACGGTTGGTTAGATAAGTACTATTTATATTGTGTCCCCACGGATGAGATCGCTTTGAACCCTGCATTGATACAGAATCCAGGCTGGAATGAAAGTGAATGATAAAATAAATTAGATCATTTTTTAGGGAAGCATAAGCTCTGATGTGAATGAAAATTACATTGAGTTTATGCTTTCTTTATTTATTATGTAAGTAAACCCTTTCATGTTTATTCTTGTTTATTATTGGAAAAGTGCGTTTATTTGCAGATAGTATTTATAAAACAACAGGCAATATGAAAAAGGTTACAGGTTTAGTTTTGATTATTTTGATGGCATTTATTGCTGTTCCCGTTAAATCCCAGTTGAAGTTTGGGGTAAAAGGCGGTTTGAATATATCGTCCGTTCATTTGAATTCAGATATTCTGAAAGCGGATAATGTGACTGGTTTCCAGATCGGTCCGATGATCGAGACAACGATTCCTCTGATTGGAGTAGGGTTGGATGCGGCTATCCTCTATTCACAGAAAGGGATGGATGTGAAATCGGAGACAGGAACTTCCACGAATGTGAAAACAGATTATATCGATGTCCCGGTGAATTTGAAATGGAAATTCGGATTGCCTATCATTAAAGGATATCTGGCTGCCGGTCCGTATATCGGTTTCCGTGTAGGTGGCGATAAATTCTGGGAGATTCCCGGAAGTGTAGTAGGACAGGTGAAAGCGAAAAACTTTAGTGCCGGTCTTAATTTTGGTGCAGGTGTGGAACTGATCAGCCATTTGCAGGTCGGTATAAACTATGGCCTGGGACTGACTGATAATTACAGTGCGGAAAAATATGATCTGAATGCCAAGAACCGCGGATGGTCGGTGACAGCCGCTATCCTGTTCTGATAACAGACAGAAGATATGAGGGGCCGGGCTTTAACAGTCCGGCCTTTTTTGTTACTTTTGACCTCGGAAATGAAATATGCAGATGTCATACTACCCCTGCCGTTGGAGAATAGCTATACATATAGTATTCCGACGGATCTGGAGGCAGCCGTAACTCCCGGTTGCCGGGTCATTGTTCATTTCGGCAAGAAACGTTACTACACTGCCATTGTGATGGAAGTACATGAACGCAAGCCGAATACGGACTTTGAGACAAAAGAGATTTACGCCCTGCTGGATGCCAGCCCTGTGTTGCGGAGGCCGCAACTTCGTTTTTGGAAATGGATCGCCTCTTATTATATGTGTAAACTGGGAGATGTCTATAAAGCGGCTTTACCTTCCGGGCTGAAACTGGAAAGCGAGACGGCTGTCACCTATAATGCCGATTTTGAGGCGGACGGTCCTTTGCGTCCTAATGAGCAGGCTGTGCTGGATGCTTTTAAAGGAGTGCTCAAGTTAACAGTTTCGGAGTTGGAAAAGAAAACAGGCCTGCGCAATGTCGTTCCCGTAGTTGCTTCCCTGATGGCCCGTGGGGCAGTGGAGGTCAGCGAAGAGATGAAACGCGGGTTTGTTCCGAAGATGCAGACATTTATCCGTCTGTCTCAGGAATATGCAACCGAAGAACGCTTGCAGGAAGCCTTTGCTGATTTTAAGCGGGCCAAGAAGCAGGAACTTTTGCTGGTTTGCTTCCTTGATCTGAGCCACGCATTAAATCCGGCATTAACCGTGGAAGTATCCAAAAAAGAATTACTGGAACGCAGTGGTTGTTCATCAACGATATTGGACGGGTTGCTGAAACGGGGAGTCCTTGAAAGCTATGAAAAAGAAGTGGGGCGTTTGCAGGTTCCGGTATGCCGTTTGCAACCTCTCAGTTCGCTTAGTCCGGCACAGGAGAAAGCGTATAGCGAGATACATGATACCTTTACTTCTAAAGATGTTTGCCTGCTTCACGGAGTTACTTCCAGCGGTAAGACGGAAATTTATGTACGGCTGATAGACGAGGTTCTGAAGCTGGGACGCCAGGTTCTATATATGCTTCCTGAAATAGCTATTACGACGCAGATCACCGAACGGCTGGCTAAACTGTTCGGTAATAAGCTCTTGGTATATCATTCGAAATTCTCGGATAACGAGCGTGTGGAAGTATGGAACAAACTCCTGCATGGGAACGAACCGATGGTAGTGCTGGGTGTACGTTCTTCTCTCTTCCTGCCATTCAAGGACCTGGGACTGATCATTGTGGATGAGGAACATGAAAATACGTATAAGCAGCAAGATCCGGCCCCTCGTTACCATGCCCGCAATGCTGCAATCGTGCTGGCGGGAATGCATGGGGCAAAGACGCTGCTGGGATCTGCTACCCCTTCGATCGATTCTTATTTCAATGCAACGACTGGTAAGTATGGACTGGTAGAGTTGGTTACCCGTTACGGTGACTGCCTGATGCCGGAGATTATAACTGCCGATATAAAGGAACTGAAGCGGAAAAAGATCATGAAGGATACACTTTTCTCCCCGTTATTGGTCGAGAAAGTAAATGCGTCCCTTGCACGCGGTGAACAGGCTATCTTGTTCCAGAACAGGCGTGGGTTTGCCCCGCTCATCGAATGTAAGAGTTGTGGCTGGGTGCCTCATTGCGTGAACTGTGATGTCAGCCTGACCTATCATAAATATCATAACCAATTGGTTTGCCATTATTGCGGATATACCATCCAGTTACCGCCTCATTGTCCGGAATGCCAGAGTACAGAGTTGAAGATGATGGGTTTTGGGACAGAGAAGGTGGAGGAGGAAATAGCTTCCCTGTTCCCTTCGGCGAAGGTCGAACGGTTGGATTTCGATACGGCGCGTACCCGTACGGCTTACGAACGCATCATTTCCGACTTCGAGAAAGGAAAGACGCAAATCCTTATCGGAACGCAGATGCTGTCGAAAGGCTTGGATTTCGGAAATGTCAGTGTTGTTGGAATCCTGAATGCCGATAACCTGATGAACTATCCCGATTTCCGGGCTCACGAGCGTGCTTTCCAACTGATGGTGCAGGTAAGCGGACGAGCAGGGAGAAGGGATAAACGTGGTACGGTTGTTTTGCAAACTTCCCAGCCGGAACATCCTCTGATACGGATGGTGCAACATTTTGCTTATAAGGAAATGGTTCGTTTGCAGTTGAGCGAGCGTAGCATGTTCCGGTATCCTCCTTATTACCGGTTGATCGTGTTGGTGCTCCGGAGCCGCAATGAGTCGGTTTTGCAGGAACTGTCGGTGATCTATGCCGAGAAACTGCATGCCCGTCTCGGAGAACGGGTACTGGGACCTGTCACCCCTCCGGTAACACGTGTGCAGACTTTGCATATCAAGAAGATTGTGTTGAAAATAGAGATAGCCGCCGCCATTGCCCCTGTCAGGGAAATACTGGAGGTTGTCCATTCAGAGATGCAACGCTATTTGCCATTCAGGCAATTGCTGGTGCATTATGATGTGGATCCGGCTTGATAATTGAATATTGAAAATTGAGAATTGAAAATTATGGGAGAGAAGAAAGAGTATAAGATATTGTTTGTTTGTCTGGGGAATATTTGCCGTTCTCCGTCGGCGGAGGCTGTGATGAAGAAGCTGGTAAAAGATGCCGGCCTTGACAATTATATAGAAGTCGATTCGGCAGGTATCATGGGATACCATGAGGGAGAACGTGCCGACCAGCGGATGAGGGCGCATGCCTCCCGCCGGGGATATATGCTGGATTCTATTTCCCGTCCGGTTCGTACGACTGACTTTTATGATTTTGATCTGATCATCGGAATGGACAACCGGAATATAGATGACCTGAAACGGAAAGCTCCCGATCTGGAATCAGTAGCCAAAATACATCAGATGACGGAATATTCCCGTAATAAGTTGTATGATCATGTCCCTGACCCGTATTACGGGGGCGCCTCCGGTTTTGAGTTGGTACTCGATTTGTTGGAAGACGCCTGTGGAGGATTGCTCGAAACTATTTCTTCAGGTCGGGATAACTGATACGGGTGTGGAACATTGTTTTCAGCTTGTCGACAAATACGCTTTTGATCGTCTCTACATCCCGGAACGTCAGCGGGGCACTTTTCAGTAATCCGTCTGCTATCTGTCCGTCAATAATTTTATCCACCAACTGTCTGATGCTTTCTTCCGTATGCTCTTTCAGGCTGCGGGAGGCGGCTTCAACGGAGTCTGCCATCATCAGCACGGCAGTCTCTTTCGAGAACGGGTTCGGTCCCGGATAAGTAAACGCCTTTTCGTCGATCTCTTTATCCGGATATTGGTTTTTGAATGAATTATAGAAATATTTGGCCTTTCCTAATCCGTGATGTGTACGGATGAAATCGACGACAGCCTTGGGCAACAATGCCTTTTCAGCGATCCTGACTCCATCGGTGACATGATTTATGATCACTTTGGCACTCTGGTCGAAACTTAGTTGGTTGTGCGGATTCACGCTACTTTGGTTTTCGGTGAAGAAAGCCGGGTTTGCCATCTTCCCAATATCATGATACATGGCTCCTGTACGGACCAGTTGGGCATTTGCTCCGATTTTTGCAGCGGCTTCCGATGCCAGGATAGAGACCTGCAAGGAATGCTGGAATGTTCCGGGAGATGTTTCCGACAACTTTTTAAGAATAGGCGTATTGATATTGGATAGTTCCACCAGCGTGATGCTCGATACATATCCGAATGTTTTTTCCAGCATATAAACCAGGATGTAAGTAAACATCAGCAGGATGAAATTGATACCGAAGTATAGAAGCATCAACCAGTTGATCTTGTTGAAGTCCGCCTCCTGATACAAGGCAAGGCTTATATAACATAACGTATAGGACATAAAGATCAGGAATGCGCAGCGAATCAGTTGCGAACGTTCCGACAGGTCTCTCAGACTGAATGTAACCACCATTCCGGCAATGATCTGTAACAGCAGGAACTCATGCGGGAAAGGTACCATCAGCGAACAGATCAGCACGATGACCAGATGCGTAAATAGGGCTGTACGCGAATCGAAGAAGGTCCGGACAACAATAGGCACGATCGCATAAGGCAGGATATAAACATTGAACAGCGCATAAGTGACGCATAACTCCGTTAATATGCAACTGACAAATATGCATAGAATAAGGAAAAGCGCATTCCGCCTGTTGTGCAATATCTTTAACCGGAAAGACCACAGGTATAACCAGAAACAGAAGATAATGCCGCAGACCAATACAAACTGCCCTCCGAGAATAATGCTTTGGCGTTGTGCACCACCCGATTTGGTCTCGTGCACAATCTTCAACGAACGCAGTACATTATAGGTATGGTTATCAATAATCTCCCCCCTGTCTACAATACGTTCTCCGGCCTGTACCATACCGTTCGCCAGGGATACGCTCCGGAGCATATCGTCTTTTACTTTCTCTGACATCGCTTCATCATACGATATATTTTCCTTCAGATAGTTATTTATATCGCAGGATTGCAGGACCGATTTGTCTAGCCGCGGCGGACAGTTGTTTATGATAAACTCATAAGCCGTTTTTATGGTGAAAAAGTCACTGGCATATCGGGAATGAGCGATATTGTTCTCCAACAGATTGACACGCTCATAGTTATCCTTTTTCAGTTTTTCCTGTTCCTGTGATGAGATGATTCCGTTTTTATATAAGCTGACCAGGCTGTTTTCGATATATTGCATATAGGCAGGTGTCGCTTTCCGGTTCAGGCCATCGGTATAGGCGGCCCGTAATTTGTCGACTTCCGTGTTCTCGACAGTCGCATCCATACGGAAATACGGTTCGAAGTTTTTCAAAACGCTGTCTTTCTCGGCATCGACTTCTGCATCAGTCTTGTAGATAGGAAAATCGCTTGGAGCCGTCAGTAATCCGTACCTCCAGGGTTTACCTTCATAGAACTGGTAACGGAACTTTCCCTCGCGAGGAAAAAAGTAGGCGATCAGCAAAGATGCCACGATGAAATATACGGCTGGGTGTATGCTATAGTTTTTTAGTTTCATAAGATTCTCATTTGAGGGCGAAATGTACATAAAAAAGTTTAGTAAGAGAAAAAAAAGGACTACTTTTGCCGCATTATTATAGAATGAAATAATTATGACTCAAAGGAAAGTTAGAGTCCGTTTTGCACCCAGCCCGACAGGGGCGCTGCATATCGGAGGTGTTCGTACAGCTTTATACAACTATTTATTTGCCAAACAGAATGGCGGAGATTTGATCTTACGTATTGAAGATACCGACTCTCAACGGTTTGTTCCGGGAGCGGAGGCTTATATTATTGAAGCGCTTACCTGGTTGGGTATCAAATTCGACGAAGGTGTGAACTTTGGTGGCGAATACGGTCCGTACCGTCAGAGCGAGCGAAAAGCTATTTACAGGCAATATGTCGACCAGTTGCTGAATGACGGTCTGGCTTATATTGCATTTGATACACCGGCTGAACTGGATGCCAAACGTCAGGAAATTGCCAATTTCCAGTATGATGCATCCACCCGTTTGCAGATGCGTAACTCCCTGACACTTTCTGCTGAAGAGACAAAGGCGTTGATCGATGCCGGAAACCAGTATGTTGTCCGTATCAAGATCGAGCCGAACGAAGATATTCATGTGAATGATATTATCCGTGGTGAAGTGGTAATCAACTCTTCTATTCTGGATGATAAGGTATTATATAAATCGGCTGACCAGTTGCCTACATACCACTTGGCAAACATTGTCGATGACCACTTGATGGAAGTCACTCATGTGATCCGTGGCGAAGAGTGGTTGCCGAGCGCTCCCCTTCATGTATTGCTGTACCGTTATCTGGGTTGGGCAGATACGATGCCGCAGTTTGCCCACCTGGCTTTGTTATTGAAACCGGAAGGAAACGGTAAACTGAGCAAGCGTGACGGTGACCGTCTGGGATTCCCTGTATTCCCGTTGGAATGGCATGACCCTAAAACCGGTGATATCTCTTCAGGATACCGTGAAAGCGGTTACCTGCCGGAAGCGGTTGTTAACTTCCTGGCCCTGTTAGGATGGAATCCAGGTAACGATCAGGAAATCATGAGTATGGACGAACTGATCAACTATTTCGATCTTACCCGTTGCAGCAAGGCCGGTGCCAAGTTCGACTATGAAAAGGGAAAATGGTTCAACCACCAGTATATCCAGAAAAAAGACAATAAAGAAGTCGCAGCATTGTTCATGCCTATCCTTGAAAGCCACGGTATAAAAGCCGATCCGGCATATGTGGAGAAGGTTGTCGGCATGATGAAAGACCGTGTTTCTTTTATTAAAGAATTATGGGATGTTTGTGCATTCTTCTTTGTTGCTCCGACCGAATACGATGAGAAGACAACGAAAAAACGCTGGAAGGCCGATTCTGCTGCCCAGTTGGCAGAACTGATCGAAGTACTGCGCGTTCGTGAACCGTTCGATATCGAAGGAACGGAAGAAGAGGTGAAAGCCTGGATCGAAAGCAAAGGCTACCATTTGGGTAATATAATGAATGCTACCCGTTTGGCATTAGTCGGTGAAGGAAAAGGTCCTCATATATTTGATATTACAGAAGCATTAGGAAAAGAAGAATCTATTCGCCGTATCGAAAGAGCGATTGAAGTGCTTAAATAAGTTATGTATAGTCTGGCAATCCACTTTTACGCATTTATCATTGCGTTGATTTCTCCATTCCATAAGAAGGCCCGGATCATGCGTCTGGGGCAGTGGAAAACGAATTCCATTCTTCGTGAGAAGATCGACCGGAATGCAAAATATATCTGGTTTCATGCTTCTTCCCTGGGCGAGTTCGAACAGGGACGTCCGATGATGGAGAAGATCAAGGCGGAACATCCGGAGTATAAAATACTACTTACTTTCTTTTCCCCTTCGGGATATGAAGTCCGTAAGAATTATAACGGGGCAGATGTCATTTGCTATCTGCCCTTCGATACGCCTTACCGGGTGAAGAAATTCCTGAATCTGGCAAATCCTTCCATTGCTGTATTTATTAAATACGAGTTTTGGGGAAACTACCTGCAAGAGTTGAAGCATCGCAATATCCCGGTGTACATCATTTCATCCATATTCCGTCGCGATCAGTTGTTCTTCCAGTGGTTCGGTTATCCGTACCGGAAGATGCTTTATTGCTTTACCCATTTGTTTGTGCAGGATGACCGTTCGGCAGCTTTGCTGAAAGAGTTCGGGATAACGAATGTAACTGTTACGGGAGATACCCGTTTCGATCGGGTACTGGATGTCCGTAACCAGGCACGTGAGTTATCGCCAGTGGAACATTTTGTCTGTGAAGGAGGAAAGGAGAAAAGATTGACTCTTGTAGCCGGAAGTTCCTGGCCGCAGGATGAAGAGATTCTGATCCCTTATTTCAATGAGCATCCGGAGATGAAGCTGATCATCGCTCCGCACGAGATTCATCGCGAACATCTGATGTATATCGAGTCGTTGTTGAAACGTCCTTCCGTCCGTTTGTCGGATGTGTTTCATGACCAGTCTTTGGCGGAAGGTAAAGATTGTCTGATTGTCGACAGTTTCGGTTTATTGTCCTCTATCTACCGGTACGGAACGATCGCTTATATTGGTGGTGGTTTCGGAGCGGGTATTCATAACACGCTTGAAGCGGCAGTGTATGGCATCCCTGTTTTATTCGGTCCGAAATATCATAAATTCAAGGAAGCAAAAGACCTGATCAAGGTGGGAGGCGGCTTCTCCGTATCAGATAAACAATCCTTCTGCGAGAAGATGGATGAATTGCTGACCTATCATGAAGTGCTGGAAGCTGCGGGCGAAAGTGCCGGACAGTTTGTAAATGGCAATGCCGGGGCGACAGATAAGATATTACGAATAATAAAGTTGTAAAAAATATACCGATTGATCTGGTGTTTGATTTTAGGTTTATGCCGATAAGGAATTGGACACCAGTCAATCGGTATTTTGTTTTTTAGCCCCGGAGTCTCCGAATCCGGTGTATTCCACTTTCTTCCGATCGTCCGGGGCATAGCGCATTGTTGATGTTTCTAATGAATTGCGCTTCTTATCATTGGTCTATTCTGTTTCAGGAATTACTTCACCTACTTTCAGGGGAGTGATGTTGTTTTCTGCTCCCGGATATCCGATATTCTGATTGATAACTCCTCCGGTATTTGTCTTGATCGCATTTTCCGGAACGGGCCACAGTACATGATGTACACTCAGGCGATATTCGCCATAAGGGATAACGATACCTTTATTATAGAAGTTATTGTGCTTGATCACCCAGTCAAAATAGAAATTCACGCCTGCATCTTTGTTGTTTGTTCCGGTTCCACCTGGTCCTGAGAAATTATTCAGGGTATAGATACGTCCTCCGAAAGCCTCACATGCTTTGCCTGTTTTGGCATACAGATAAGACATGCGGACCAGTTCTACGTGGCGGTTCTCTTCATAATATAACTCACGGGCACGTTCAGCCAGTACTTCTGCTATACCGATCGTGCCGGTCAAAGGCTCTGCTCCGGCACGTGCACGGACGATATTCAGCATGGAGGTGGCGTTGGCATTGTCGCCTTTCCAGTAATAACATTCGGCCATCATCAGATAGGTTTCTGCTGAACGGTAGATGTACCAGGGTGTTTCGCCACCCTGAAGATCCTGGGTTTTCGTTGGGTCCGGGACAAACAGTTTATAATGCGGCCACATGTACCAGCAACGGATGGAGTCTGCCACGGAAATGTCGTTCGGACGGACCAGCTGCTGACCATACCACGGGCTGTTGTTCTTCTTCAGGCTCGGCTCATTATACCGCAGGTCTTCCATTCGTTTCCAGCTGTCATGATTGTTCGGGCTGCGCAGGTCGTTCTTTTCCTTGTCGGTCCAGATCTCATACTGGAAATAATTCGTAGGACGACAGGTTCCGATGCCACGGCCGTAGTTGGCATCATTGTCAATTTCCGTGTTTTTATCTTCGGAAGCAGGGACGATGGCTGTTCCTGATTTTCCGTCGGGTGTCTTGATCGCTGCCCCTTTTGCCCAGTAAGGGAGTCCGTTACGCATCGTATAAATACGTTTGTCTCCGGCTTCGACGATGTCGGGGTAGGCTACCACATACATGATGCCCTCTGTGTTGCTCATGTCTATTTTGGCTTCTACGCTATGTAGGTCATGCATTAAATTCGTATTGGGCTTGTTTTGGTTGGTCGTGAAGCGCTGTGTCATCAGCGGGTGCCGTGCGACGACTTCCTTTCCAACTTCGATGGCTCGGTCAAAGTCTCCCAATGACATGCATATTTTCATCAGTAACATACCGCAGGCATCTTTGTTGGCTCGGCCCCGGTCCATTTGTTCGGGTACCCATTGGTAAGCGAATTCCATATCTTTTTTACATTGCTCAAGAATACTCCAACGGTCATAGGAGTAAAAGTCGAGTTTCGGCCGGGTAATTTCTTCACTTAACCAGGGAACGTCTCCGAACTGGTGGGTGAGTTTATAGTAACGATAGGAGCGGTGGAAATAGGCCCCGCCCAGTACGGCATTCCGCTCCGCCTCATCCTTAAAAGTGGCGGCATCCAGACGGCTGATCACGATATTGGCGTACTTGATTCCTTTAAAACCTTCTGCCCAATACCAGCCGTTCTTGCCTTTCATATCATTCTTGGTTCGGGCAGGAAGCATCTCGTTATCGAAGTCCACCAACGAACCGCTTTCGTCGGTTTTCCCATGTACGGCAATATCTGCGGTGTACATTTCCGTCAGGATCGGAGCGCCGTCCGTAAAGAATTCGTGGCGCATATTACGTTCACAGGCAACCAGTGCCGAATACAAACCGGCAGCATCTACATAGGTGTTTTCGGGAGTATAAAAAGATAGCGGCTTCGGGTCGAGCCAACTGTCACTGCAGGAATTCAGTAAAGGTAAGGCTGCTAAGGCCAGTACCAGGTATTTTTTATTATTCTGATTCATAATCTTAATTCTTATGGGTTAATCAATGTTTATAAAGTAAAGTTTACACCGAAATTGACGGTTCTCAGCGTCGTGTCACCGCCTTCCGGATCGCCGAAAGTCCATCCCGTGATGACGAACGGATTACGGACGGCAACGGAGAAACGCATGTTCTGTACGGAGAATCTTTTCAGGAAATTCTGCGGCACATTATATGACAGTGTGATGTTTTCCATACGCACGAATGTTTTCTTTACATAATTACTGCCGATGTTCTTGGAACCCAGGCGTCCGTAATCGTTCGTCGGATTATCTTTTGTCCAGCGCGGGATATCTACAACGGTGTAGCGGTCAAACATTCCTCCCGTATTGGCTGCCCGGTTGAAGGTTCCGTATTGCCCGATGTGCGAATACACCATAAAGGATAAATTGAAGTTCTTATAGAATGTGAACTCATTTCTCCAGGACCAGCGGAAGCGTGGAGTGGTGTAACCCTGGAATATTTTGTCATCATTATCCATTACCCCGTCGTTATTCTGGTCGATATATTTGAAATCACCCGGCTTATTCCCATATTTGGCAGCCTCTTCTTCTTCTCCGAGTTGCCAGACGCCGTCGCGTTCATAGTCCCAGATCTGATCCGTATCATGCCCGATAAACCATTTGTTTGCCAGGTCGTCCGCTTCTTTATAACCGATCACATTCCCGTCGGCATCCTTTATTTCTTCTTTGTCTCCGTACAGATGTTTGATCTTCCGCCGGTTGAAAGAGAAGGTTCCGCTCGAATTCCATGAGAAGTTTCTGTTCTCTATCACATTGGCATTCAAGGTCAGTTCAAAACCGCGGTTGGTCAGTGTACCCAGGTTGGCCTTCACATTGTCATATCCTAAAATAGAGGGCAGGGAGCGGTTAACCAGCAGATCGTTGGTTTCGGCCATGTAGGTTTCCATGCTACCGCTCAGTCTGTCACCGCACACAGAGAAGTCGATACCTATATTATAAGAGGCAGTACGTTCCCATTTCAATGTATTGTTCGGCATACGGTTGATGTATATCTGGGAGGTGACATACACATTTCCGTTCTGGTCGATATAGGGATGCAGTCCGGAGTTAAGGGAGGCCAACGCATCATATTGACCGATATCCCTGTTCCCGTTCTGTCCCCAGGAGAAACGAAGTTTTCCGTAATTCAGCCAGCTACCCGATGCCTCCATGAATTTTTCGGAAGTAAAGACCCATCCTAAAGCTACGGCAGGGAATGTGGCACGCGGATTCATCTGCCCGAAAGCGGAATAACCGTCACGGCGTACCGAGGCTGTGATCAGATACTTATCCTTAAAAGAGTAGAATATACGTCCCATCAGCGCATCCCCCGTTTTATAAGTATCGTTACTGGAAACGGATGGAATGGCTCCTGCTCCGATGTTATGATATCCCAGTACGTCGCTCGGGGTAAATTGCTGGTTCTTGGCTACCGTTTGCCACCATTGTCCTTTTTCCGCGTTGAACAGGAATGTCGCTTCTACACGGTGATCCTTTCCGAACTCCTGTTTCCAGCGTACAATATGGTCAAGCAGCCAGTTGAACGTTTTCTCGTTTTTACGTTCCGACTTGCCGCCTTCCCCGGCCCATTCGGGATGCTGGGACGATTCATGGTTCATGTATTCGTACCAATGGTAACGGGGAGTAAAATTCATTTGATACTCCAGGCCGAAGGGTAGTTTCAGGATGGCATACAAATTGGCATTGAAATCATGGTTTATATCGCGTCTGTCACGGTACAGGTTGTCAAAGAACGGATTTTTTGTATTGTTGTCGCCGGAGGGATACATCCGGTACGGACTATCCAGGTTGTCAATTTCATTAGTCGTGTAAGGCGAATTATGTTCACGCTGGTCGACATCAGCTGCCAGATAACCGCCGATACGGGTTGCGAACTGGGAATTCAGTCCGACAGTAAGAAAAGAGGTAACCTTTGATTCCAGATTCAGTCGTGAGCGGAAGTTCCGGTATCGGTCACCGGTTTTTACTCCTTCACGGTCGGCATATCCTAACGACCAGTAATAAGAGAAATTATCCGTACGATTGGAAATACTGGTGGTATAATCCTGTTGCAGGCCGGTCTGATAAACAATGTCATCCCAATTGGTTTCCACGCCGTTCAGATAATTTTCAATCTCGATGTTCTGTAGATTCAGACGGGTCAGCCAGGTCGTGACCAGTGTCTTGTCATCAGGCAGGGCTGAACCCGGATTTTTCTGATCGTAATTATACCATGTCAAAGGATCGATTCCCATCGATGACAAGGTTCGCGGGTCGGCATATTTGCCGGGTTGTGCGGTTAACTCGTCTTGTGATAACAAGCCTTCTGCATATTCCTGACGGAAAGCCAGAAAGCCTGCTCCGTCGACAGTCTTAGGCAGTCGGGAATTATGTACCAGGCCGACATTGGCATTAAAAGTGATAACCGGCTTGCCCGTATTCCCCTTTTTTGTCGTAATGGCAATAACGCCATTCGCTGCTTTGGCCCCATAGACAGCGACTGAACTGGCATCTTTCAGAACATCGATGCTTTCGACATCCATGGCATTGATATCCTGCATGGAACCGTCGTAAATGACACCATCCAGTACGATCAGGGGAGCCGAACCTGCGCTTAATGTGTTTTTCCCTCGTATCTGCAGGTCGGCTGTACCGGCTGCATCGGTAGACATACTGATGGATAAACCGGCTGCACTGGCACGTAGCAGGTCCTGGACAGACCGTGGAGCTTCTGCTTCCATTTTTTCTGCTTTTACACGGGAAATAGCACCAGTCAGGTCTTTTTTCTTAGCCGTGCCGTAACCGATAACCAGCACTTCGTCCAGTTCTTCGGTGTCTTCTTTTAGCGTGATTGTGAGCATTTCCTGGCTGACGACAGGAATTTCCTCCGTTACATAACCGATATAAGAGCATACTAATACCGGCTTTTTCCCAGATACATTCAGACTGAACATTCCGTCACTACCGGTTATGGTCCCATTGGTCTTTCCTTTTTCCACAACATTCACACCGATAAGTGCTTCTCCTGAATGATCTTTTACAATACCTTTAACGGTAGTTCTTTGCGCATAGGCCTGACAGATAAACATCCCTGATAAGAATAGTATCAAGGCGAACCGATGAAAAAAACTGAGAACATGATTTTTCATACAAATACTAATACTAGATATCCATCAATCCCCAAGTGGATGGTTATACAAATAAAAGAGGCGTGAGGATTGTTGATTATATCTAGTTGGAGGCCTTCGACTGCCCTGTAGCTAATATAAACAACAACTCACGCCCTTTTATCTAGTATATCCATAGAGACATATGCATATAACAATGCCTATGAACAGATATAACAAGGAAAGGTACGTGAGCGTTCTTGTTGTCTATTATCTAACTACATTGAAAAGTGTCGAAGTTTCCAACTAAGATAATATCTTTAAAACGCTTCCGTAATCAATAAAATGTACCGACCAATAACGCTTTACCAGTGTGTACGGCAACAAATGTATGGAGAAGTGTTGAATAAAGCAAATAAAAACGAAAAAGTTTTTCATTAGATGATGTCATAATATTCTGAGCTACTGCATCAAAATGATGGTTAATCCCTATTAAATGGTGTTATATTCAAGATTAGAAATAAATGAACCTGTCATTTGTCATATATAAACAGCAAGAAGAATAATGGCAAATGACAAATAGCATTGCAAATAAAAAGTCCATTTGCAATGCTTCATTATCCTTATTAGCAGTGAGTTACACCGGTATATTGCAAATAACAAATAGAATGTTGAAAACTTTGTGTATAAAGGATGTTTTTATCATGCCCCCTTCTTTAAACTATTGCTATCCTCCAGTCTTACTAAATCATAGCCTATAACAAACTAATAGTTAACTCCCGACTCTGAATAATTACCCTGTACAGGATAACTGACCAGCCTGTACACCTTGGCGAATTAACCTGTACACCTTAATCGGTTACCCTGTACACCCTGGCAATAATGAGTCCTTACTTGTCAATTAGTTAGTAGGGAGGAATAAATTAGTATCCCTGCTTTCGCCGGTTAGTTTGTGATTGTATCCTCCGATGATGTAATAAACATTTAGAATATGGGAAATAGGGGATGGAGTCGATGGGGCATTCCAATAAAAAGATAATTGTTGTAAGGATGATAAGTAATAAAAACGTTTGAATAATTGTGTCTTCTTTCGAAATGTAGTAAATTTGTATAGGTACAAAAAGAACAGGAAATGACTATATTTGATGAATATAAGACATACACTGGTGATACATCAATCTCGTCATCCTTGCTTTGGGAATATGACTTGTCTCATTTTGATTGGTGGAAATCAAGAAAAGTAGTAGTTCAACGTGTCATAGAGAGGGGATGGCTAAAGGATTTTTATGCTGCATTTAAATTGTATGGCGGTATAGAAGGATTTAGGGAAATAATAAAAGAAGTTCCCAATTTGTCGTCCCGGGATATGAATTTTGTCTGTATTGCCTTTAATCTTAAAAAAGAAGAACTAAAATGTTACACACGGAAACTGTTGCGAGATCAACTCTTGAACTCTTAAAAATGCTGGAAAGTGAAAGTGTGATGTCAAATTTTAATTTGGCAGGGGAAACTTCTTTGGCCTTATATTTAGGTCATAGAATCAGTGTTGATCTGGATCTTTTTACACCGGAATCATTTGATGCAGGGAAACTAGAAATATTCCTTCGTGATAAATATGGTTTCCGTACTGACTTCATGGAAAAAAATACCTTGAAGGGAACCATAGACGGTGTTAAGATAGACTGCATTACCCATTCTTATGGTTATCTTGAGAAGCCATACACCGAGTCTGATATAAGATTGTATAGTATGGAGGATATCGTAGCCATGAAACTTTCAGCTATTGCCGATAATGGTTCGCGGCTAAAAGATTTTATTGATATAGCTTTTTTATCTACTCGTTTTCCTTTTAATTCAATGCTTAGGTTGTATGAGCGTAAATTCCCCGGGTCAAATCTCATCAGACCTTTCAAGGCTATTACTTATTTTGATGACATAGATTTCGAAGAAGATATTGTTATGTTGAATGGTAAATATGATTGGAAACTTATTGAAAGGAGATTGATTGATATGACTCAAATCCAAAATAAAGTTTTTGAGTCGTTTCCGCTTCCTTAATTTATATTTCATATATAGGTTAGCTGAATGGAAAAATTTGAAATGTAGTCATAATAATATTATTCTTATCAATCGATAGCATTATGAAAAAAAATATTAGTTTGTGTTCATTAGTTCTCTGTGTTGTTTCGTTTTCTTGTGGTTCTGTAAAAGATAACCAGGAATCGCAAGAGATTTTATCTTCTTATGTAAATCCTTTTATCGGTGCCTCCACCAGTATGGATGCGGGTGGATCTTATCATGGTTTAGGTAAAACTTTTCCCGGGGCAACGGCACCGTTCGGTATGGTACAGGTCAGTCCGAATACGATTACCGGAGGGGATAATGGTTCCGGGTATAGTGACGAACATACTTCTATCGAAGGTTTTGCTTTTACACAAATGAGCGGGATTGGCTGGTATGGCGATCTGGGAAACCTGCTGGTTATGCCCACGGTAGGAAAACTGCATACGTTTTCGGGTGCATCGGACGATCCGGATAAGGGATACCGGTCCCGGTACGACAAGTCTTCGGAAGAAGCATCTGCCGGTTATTACGCTGTGATGCTGACGGATTATCAGATAAAAGCGGAGGCAACGGCACTTCCCCATAGTGGAATGTTGCGTTTTACATTTCCTGAAAGTAAAGAATCGCGTATCCAGATAGACCTGGCGAGAAGGGTGGGGGGAACTTCCACCTGGCAAGCCATCGAAGTGATCAATGACCATACGATCCGTGGAGAGATGAAATGTCCTCCCGAAGGCGGCGGTTGGGGGAATGGCGACGGTAAAGCAGATTATACTGTCTATTTCTATGCCGAGTTCTCGAGACCGTTCCGGTCACATGGCGTATGGTCGGCCGATATACCGGATGACTGGACGCGCAAACGTGGAGATATAGAGAGCGAACGCTATCAGGAAGTAGTGAGGAATGCCCGGATCATTCCGGACGTGACTTCTTATGTAGGCAAACATCTTGGATTCTATGCTGACTTTGAGACGGAAACCGGAGATCAGATTCTGATGAAAAGCGGTATCTCTTTTACCAGTATGAGGAATGCGGAAGAGAACCTGCATTCGGAAATGAATGCGTGGGATTTTGATGCGACACTGGCATCCTGCCGGCAGTTATGGAATGACGCACTTTCCAAAATATCCGTGTCTGGCGGGACAGAGGATGAAAAGCATATCTTTTATACAGCCCTTTATCACACGATGATCGATCCCCGCGTTTGCAGTGATGTAAACGGAGAGTATATGGGAGCGGATAAACAGGTACATGTAACAGACCAGTTTTCTAAACGGACGATCTTTAGCGGCTGGGATGTTTTCCGGAGCCAGATGCCTTTGCAGACGATTATTAATCCGACCCTGATCAATGACCAGATTAATTCGTTGGTTGAGATTGCGGATCAGAGCGGAAATAACTATCTGGAACGTTGGGAGTTGCTGAATGCCTATTCCGGCTGTATGCTGGGAAATCCGGCTATCTCCGTGTTATGTGACGCTTATTCTAAAGGAATCCGTTCGTATGATATAGACAAGGCTTATCAGTATGCTTTGAATACATCCCGGATGTTTGGAAATAATGAGAACGGATATACACCGGGTTCCATTTCCCATACATTAGAATATGCTTACAACGACTGGTGTATGGCCCGTTTGGCCGAATGGCTGGGGAAAGAGGCGGATAAGGATGTTTTTGATCGTAGGGCAGGAACTTATACGACCCTGTACGATCCGGATTACGGATGGTTTCGTCCCCGTAATGAAAAAGGGGAATATTTGCCATTGCCGGAACAGGGAAGACTGGCCGAAGGATATGGCTGTGTGGAAAGTAATGCCTACCAGCAAGGCTGGTTTGTACCTCATGATGTGGAAGGTATGATCAAACTGATGGGCGGACGGGAAAAGGTGCTGGCCGATCTGACGGATATGTTTGAACAAACACCAGCCAACTATTTATGGAATCAATATTATAATCATGCCAACGAGCCGGTACATCACGTGCCATTCCTGTTCAACCGCCTGGGTGCTCCGGAGCTTACACAGAAATGGACGCGGGATATTTGCCGGAATGCTTATAAAAATTCGGTGCTGGGATTGGTCGGTAATGAAGATGTCGGCCAGATGTCTGCCTGGTATGTGTTGGCGGCTAGTGGATTACATCCTGTTTGTCCGGGCGATCAGCGGTATGAACTGACGAGTCCGGTGTTTGAGAAGGTTGTCTTCAATCTGGACCCGAACTATGCTGAGGGAAAGACATTTGTGATTGAAGCTCACAATAATAGCCCTGAAAATATATATATCCAGCAGGCAACTCTAAATGGAAAGCCTTACGATAAATGTTATCTGATGCATGCCGACCTGATGAAGGGAGGAACTTTAATATTGCAGATGGGAGCAAAGCCTTCGGATTGGGGGAAATAGATGATCCATCGTTTCACTATTCGATGGGTATAAAGCGTAGATAAAACAAAAGCGGTAAGACTGTGTCTGCCGCTTTTGTTTTATCTGCATTCTCCAATATAACGATTAATTTTCGTCAGCAAACATCGGGTCCCAGGCCGGAAGACGGGTCGGTGTTTGTTTGAGGACGTCTTTTACTTTGTCGGTGATATATTTCTTATCGACTACCAGACGGAACATATATTCGTTGAACCATTCGTCGGTCATGATCAAATGTCCGTTGTTGGCACCCGGTCCCCAACTGTTTTCAACCATCCATTTTTTCGGTTGGCCGTTGCTGTCCAGGTCTACTGCCATTAAGGTCATGGCATGCGACGAACCGCTGGCGAATGTCTGGATGCGTTGTTTCTTATCCATACCGAAAGTGGTACCCATCAGTGAGCCGTAATCGTAATAGTTCACGTCCAGCAGGCCACGTTCACGATCGAAGAATTTACCCACGTCGCAAGAGAAGTACATCATAGTGCTGTCTTTGATAGAGGCAATAGCCATTTCCTTGATGTCCTCTATCGGCAGGTTAACGTATGTCCAGTTCTTGCCGTCATAGCGGTGGCGGTCGAAGTCGATTTCGTATAACTTATAGTATTCGCGGCTCGGATCGTTCATCAACATGACATAATTGTTTGTCAGATCCTTTCCGATATATTCGTCGAAGAATGACTGGGGCGTGTATTCTTTCGTTTCAACCGGATCGCCTTTGGCGTCTTTGCGTGTCCAGGTAAATTTCGTAGGCGGTTCACCCAGGTTGAGGACCAGCATCCGGTAAATAGTTCCCAGCATTTCGGTTTTATTCTTTTCCAGTGCGGCTACTTTAGCCCCTTTGGCTGACTGGTCGCGTAGTTGCAGGCCAAATTCTTTCAGTTTGAGACTGATCAGGTTTGCCATTCTTCCGGTGCTCTCGCTACTATTGGTTTCTACCATTACGTCGGAGGGGACAACGCCATATTTTCCCAGGATATCGGATATTCCGGTAAACTGTCCTCCGTCGCTGAGCGGATTTTTAAATAACCATTCCACCATCTTGTCATCCATCGGTTTTTCCCGGGTATCAATGATGCCTTGCAGGAAAAGGTTTGCTTTTTCAAGTTGGTCCCAGAAGAAAGAATAGTTTTGTGAGAACTGGAAATCTCCCATATTATATTTAGCGATTGCCTGTGCACGGAATACGTTCAGTCCGGTGAACAACCAGCAACGTCCGGAAGATTTCTGGTTGGTGATGCCTTTACCGTTTACTTTGTGAGAAAAGTAAGTGTCGAAATTGTTTTTGCTTTCAGCGTTTACTGCCAGTTTGTTGATGTCGTTATTACTGATCGCATTATGAATTGCTTTATCAGTCGGTGTTCCTTTGTAAGATTGTTTGATCTGTTGCAGCATCTCCGCGGAAATACCTCCGTCGGCTTGCTGTCCGTAGGCGGATAACGCGATACCCAAGGCCAGGGTGGTTATCCATAGGTTGTTTCGTTTCATGATATAGTTCGTTTATGTTATGTATTTAATCTGCTGCAAAGATAAGGGATACAAATTGGAATGGCTAAAATATGGGATAAGAAAAATAACATCTGCTTTTTCTGATAACTTTGATAAATTTTGTTGTTTTTGAATGTTTGTTTGAAAATAATATTACCAATGCTGTAGAATGTCATATTTTGGTAGTGTCGGAATTTGATACACTAATATCTGCTATAATCGTTTACTTAAGTAGTCGGTTTGTATAGTTCGATCCCTGTTTATTGTGATAGTTTTTGTAACGAGTGTTAATTTTAAAATATATATTAAAGAAATAAGTGTTTTTATCAAAATTAGTATTTATATTTGATGGATGTCTTGAAAAACAAAATATTAATACTTAAATGTAATACTATGAAAGCAAGTTATTTGGTAGGAGGAATTACATTGTTAGCAACAATGACCCTCAATTTTAATCACATTGCTAATAATTATGGTCTGGATGGTCTAAATTCTTTGCATCAGTTAATTTGGGCGCAAAGTTCGAGTGGAGGTGGTAGTTCATCTTCTGGTGGAGGTGGATCTTCTTCAGGAGGAGGTAGCTCTTCTTCCAGTGGAGGTGGCTCGTCTTCTAATCAAGATAAGGCTAAGTCGAAGATAGAAGAAACGGGGGATACTGAAGAAGGTAGAGATTGCCTGGATGGAGTACATGATGATGTTAAAATTTTTAGAGTCACTTATGTAAGGTGTAAAGGTACGGGACAGACTTCGTGTACACCTTCTTCTTCGACTGCAAATGTCCATGAAAAACAATCTTGTATACATAGATATTAATAAGGAAGAAGAAGTGAAAAATAAACTTTTTGCTTCTTCTTTTATTATACTTTTATAGAAAATGATGAAATCATTTATTTTTACTTATTCGATTCTATCCTTTTTTTTGCTTTTTATTATCGGCTGTCGGAAAACAGAAATAAAGCAGAATGATGCTGACTCAGTATATATAACTTTCAATAATAAAGAAAAGGTTGATTTAGATGAAAGGTATGCGACTTTTATAGATACCATTAGATTGGAAACAAATGATAATTCCTTACTAAGGAAGGTGGATCGTATCTGTGTTGATGAAGAATTGTACTTTATTTTTGACGAATCATTATCTAAAATTGTTGTCTTTGATAAAGATGGATGCTATGTAAACCGGATATATAGAGTCGGTCAAGGTCCGGGTGAATATACTCAATTGTCTGATTTTTATGTTGATACAAAAGAAAAACAAATCGTATTACTTTGTGATCGGCCTGAAAAAATAATCTTCTTAAATTATGAAGGGGAATTTGTGAAGGAAAAATATTTTACTGATTTGTATATGCAAATTACATCTGATGGTGAATATATATATGTCGATAATCCATTTAATTCGGAATCAGAAAACTCACAAGTAATAGTTTTAAATAAGAAAGGAAATATTGTTTCTTATCAGTTACCATTATTGCCGAATCCAGGCATTAATCTGATGACGCCTGGAAATTGCTTTACAAAAAATTCAACTATTCATTATGTACGACGTTTTGATAATTCGATATATGAAATTAAGAATGGGGTTGTTTGCCAAAAATACAATATAGATTTTAAGCAACACAATCTTCCCAAAAATGTATTTGAAGGAATTGAGACTCCTGGTCAATTACATGAATTAGCACGGGAGAAAAAATATATTTATTGTTTATTCAATATATCAGATGGTGAAAAATATATGCTTATAAATACAAATATTGGAATTTATCTTATTGATAAGGAAATGAGTGAGATACAGAAAATAGATTATATTAAAAACCCACTTCTTCCTACAGATACAAAACATAATTTTCCCCTTGATAATACTAATGGAATTTTCGCGTGTGTTTACTCTTCATATATGTTTGATACACAAAAAGAATGGATACTTAATGGCAAGTCTAAGTTGAATGAAGAGCAACGGAAATTCGTGTTGAGTGTAAAAGAGGAAGATAATCCAATGCTGTTTTTATATCAATTGAAATAAAAAAGGTAACTTTTTTCTTATGAGTAAGAAAATCATATTGTGGCAGTCCAGGAATTTGATAAGCTGAGGCCTGCTACATGTTTGTTTAAGTAGCATGTTTGTATAGTTTAATTCCTGTTTATAGTGACTGTTTTGGTAATGAATGTTAATTCAAAGGCATATATTAAAGAAATAAGTGTTTTTATCAAAATTAGTATTTATATTTGATGGATGTCTTGAAAAACAAAATATTAATACTTAAATGTAATACTATGAAAGCAAGTTATTTGGTAGGAGGAATTACATTGTTAGCAACAATGACCCTCAATTTTAATCACATTGCTAATAATTATGGTCTGGATGGTCTAAATTCTTTGCATCAGTTAATTTGGGCGCAAAGTTCGAGTGGAGGTGGTAGTTCATCTTCTGGTGGAGGTGGATCTTCTTCAGGAGGAGGTAGCTCTTCTTCTAGTGGAGGTGGCTCATCTTCTGACCAGGATAAGGCTGAGTCGAAAATCAAAAAAACGCGAGATACCGAAGAAGGTCGAGATTGCCTGGATGGAGTATATGATGATGTTAAAATCTTTAGAGTCACAACTGTGACGTGTGAAGGTAGGGGACAGACTTCATGCACTCCTTCTACATCAACGGCAAATGTCCATGAAAAACGACCTTGTATACATAAATAATAATAAAAGAGGCTGTATCAAAAGTCACTTGCTTGTTATCCTTCACTTGCCTTGGGGGCATATATCGCTTTAATGTACAATTATTAGTGTGAGTTGGTGGATTTTCACTATGACCAAACTGACTTTTGGGGGTACTTTTTAACAAGGCACAGCCTCTTATTATACTTTTATAGGAAATGATTAAATCTTCTTTTTTTAATTATTCAATTCTCATCTTTTCTTTGTTTATTATTAGTTGCTGTAAAGCTGAAATAAAGCAGAATGATTCTGACTCAGTATATATAACTTTCAATGATAAAGAAAAGATTGATTTGGATGAAAGGTATGCGACTTTTATTGACACTATTAGATTGGAAACAAATGATAATTCCTTACTTAGGTATATAGATCGTATCTGTGTTGATGAGGACATGTACTTCATTTTTGACGGGTCTTTATCTAAAATTGTCATTTTTGATAAAGAAGGAAACTATGTAAACCAAATAAGTAAAATAGGCCAAGGTCCGGGAGAATATGCCCAACTATCCGATTTTTATGTCGATACGAAAGAAAAACAAATCGTATTGCTTTGTAATCGACCTGAAAAAATAATGTTCTTTAATTATGAAGGTAAATTTGTAAAGGAAAAATATTTTAACATATTATATAGGAATATAGCTTCAGATAGCGAGTATATATATGTAGATAATCCATTTCATCCGGAATTAGAAAACTCACAAGTAATAGTTTTAAATAAGAAAGGAAATGTTGTTTCTTATCAGTTACCATTATTGCCGGATCCGGGTATAAATTTGATGGCACCAGGAAATTGCTTTACAAAAAATTCATATATTCACTATGTTCGACGTTTTGATAATTCGATATATGAAATTAAAAATGGGATTGTCCGTCAGAAATATAATATAGATTTTAAGCAACACAATCTTCCAGAAAATATATTTGATGAGATTGAAACCCCCGATCAATTACATGAATTAGCACAGGAGAAGAGATATATCTATTGTTTATTTGATATATCAGATGGTGAAAAATATATGCTTATAAATACAAATATTGGAATTTATCTTATTGATAAGGAAATGAGTGAGATACAGAAAATAGATTATATTAAAAACCCACTTCTTCCTACAGATACAAAACATAATTTTCCCCTTGATAATACTAATGGAATTTTCGCGTGTGTTTACTCTTCATATATGTTTGATACACAAAAAGAATGGATACTTAATGGCAAGTCTAAGTTGAATGAAGAGCAACGGAAATTCGTGTTGAGTGTAAAAGAGGAAGATAATCCAATGCTGTTTTTATATCAATTGAAATGAAAAAAAATATTTATATATGTATCATTGTTTTGAATATTGTAATAGCTTTTTTATTAGGTTATTTTATTCAAAGATCAATATTTAGAGATAACACATCACGTTTTGACGATTATGATGGTTTATTGGATCAGGTCATGGATGATCAGATTTTATCCTATAAGAATGAAACCCTATGTATCAATGATAATGGATTTATTTCAGGAGAAAATATTCAAGAAATTCCAATAGGCGATTTGAATATATCTACACATACATTGATACTTCGCTATTCTATGTCAAATTGTACAGATTGCATTAAGTATATTTTGGATGTTATGAAAAATAACACTCATTTGCTTAATGCTGTTGATGTTAATATCTTTGGGAATTTTCAATATGCAAGAGATGCTTATGTATATAAAAAAGTAAATAATTTGTCTTTTAATGTATATTGTGTAAAAGACTCTATTTTGCCTCTTGATGAGATAAATACTCCTTATCTTTTTCTTTTAAATAAAGACCATAAAGTTTCTCATGTGTTTATACCTCGGAAAGAAATGCATCAGAGCACATTAAATTATTTGAATGTGATAAATGAATTTGCAAAAATGAAATCTAATGATTAATACGGGTAAAAATATAGTATTAACTTCGCCTTTTCAATATTGTCTTTTGATTATTCTCACTGTATTGGTTTATTATCCAATTGTTTATAATGATTTTATTTTTTTATGGGACGATCAATGGCAAGTGTTCTGTGCTACAACAGAAGACGGATTTAATTGGAATAATATGAAAGCGATATTTATGAATCCTTTTCATAGCCAATATTTTCCGGTGAATCAATTCTTTTATATGTTGATTTTTTCAATCACAGATAATTATAATCCTTTGGTATTTCATCTTTTTTCTTTATTTGTACATATAATTAATGTATTACTTGTTTATATGTTGTTTATTCGCTTTTTTCGTTTGAGTGGCCGGATACGAAAAGAAAGGATGAATATTATTGCATTTATAACTGCTTTGTTGTTCGCTGTTCATCCCTTAAATGTAGAATCTGTTGCTTGGATTAGCGCGTCTAAGATTTTGATTTATGTTGTGTTCTATTTACTTGGTTTGTACAGCTATACAATATATATCGAAAAGAAAAAACTGATATTTTATTGTTTTACTTTATTATTTTTTCTATTGTCCTTTGGTGGGAAAGAACAAGCAGTTGTTTTTCCTATATCTTTATTCTTAATAGACTGGTTACTAAATAGAAATTTTAAGGAATCGGATCTTTGGATTGAAAAATCTCCTTTTATTTTAGTGGCTATTTTATTGGGGGTGATAACACTGTATGTTTCATATGGTGGATTCTCTTTAGGTAGTCAGGATTATTCAATGTGGGAGCGTATTGTTTTTTGTTGTTATAGTTTTTTTGAGTATTTGTTCAAGTGGCTTTTTCCTGTAAAGTTATTATATTTATACCCATTTCCTTTTTTGCCCGGTGAAACAATGCCTATGTGGCTTTATATCTATCCTATATTTTTTATTGTTATTATTGTTTCATTTCGTAAGTTATTGGTAAGCCATTGGTCACTAATCTTTGGATTGCTATTTTTTGTAATTAATATTTTTATGACTTTGCATATTATACCAATGCCACGTTTTGCTATTGTTGCAGATAGATATATTTATCTTTCATCTGTAGGTCTGTCTTTTATTATGGCATTTTATTTAGTTGAAATATATTATAAATTGAAAAATAAGTTTATAATCTGTTTTGTGTTTAGTGTATATATAGTTTGTTTGGGTGTTTATGCAAATTCCCGAACAAGAGTTTGGTATGACTCTGATACATTGAAAAAAGATGTCCGGGAATTTTTGGAAAATAGAAGAAAACAGTCCAATACTTTATCCTCCACTGAAATAGGTCTCTGGAATAAAAATTTAAGTTAATCTAAATGAATGCGAGAAGTAAATACAAATCAAGGCTTTATATGCTGACGGGAATTTTACTGTTTTCCATATTAATACGTGTTTTTGTTGGTCAGCCTTGCTTTATTCCTTCTTCCAGTATGGAAAATACTATTTACGAAGGAGATTATGTATGGATGTCTAAATTATCGTATGGCGCAATACTCCCTAAATGTTTTGCAGATATTCCTTTACTGAATATTTTTACATGGAATAATTTTTTGAGAGAAGTAGATGAAAAAAATGATTGGGGATATCATCGAATGGTAGGATTAAAAAGACCTTCTATATACGATATTGCTGTTTTTAACTCGGATAGTAATCCCAGGTTATTAATTGTAAAACGAATAGTTGGACTTCCTGGAGACACGGTTGCTATTGTAAATGGTAATCTCCAAGTAAATGGACAATTTTTGAAACAACCTCCCAAAGTAAAAAGAACTAAATATGATGAACCTGTTAGTTTTCCTCACAATACATTATGGACTAATCATAATTATGGACCTATAGTGATACCTTCAGCAGGAGTAAAAATAAATTTGGATAAGGACAATTATTCATGGGTAAAATGGGTTGCAGAAAGAGAAGGAAATCTAATTTTTTTTGATGGTAATTGTTTCTATTGTAATGGCGAAAAGGTCAGTTGTTATCAATATAAAGAAAATTATTATTTTGTTTTAGGTGACAATCGAAAGAATTCTTTAGATAGTCGTTATAATGGTTTTGTATCGGAGTCTAATTTGGAAGGTACAATAAATTATATTCTGTTTTCAGTAGATAGAGAAGCTTTTCTAGGATTTAGTTTTAGAATTGGGCGATTATTAAAAAAAATACAATAATGAAGAGGTTTTGTTATTTTGAACTAATGGTTCTAACCTTATTAGTTCTACAATCGATAAATGGATAGACTATATGTAGGTGGATACTGTTTGGTGTGAATTATTTTCATGTGTTGTTGAATAAAATTTACCTGTTGCTTAATAATGTTCAATATTATTTGTATATTTGCTCAAATAAGTTATTTAAAGAGCAATAATATGAAACAGGTAAAATTATTATTCAGCATTATCTTCTCTTTTATTACCGTTGTTTGTTTCGGGCAGTTGATGCCGCTGGCCGATGAGGCGGTAACCCTGAATACTCAAAACGGAGCCATTCATGGAAAAATACTTCTTCCCCCGGGAATGAAATCTTCTCCTGTAGTCTTGTTGATTGCCGGATCAGGACCGACCGATATGGATGGTAATTCTGCGATCGGACAGATGACGAATAATTCTTTAAAGTATCTGGCCGAAGATCTGGCAGAGCAGGGCATAGCTTCTTTACGTTTCGATAAACGGGGAATAGCATCCAGTGCACCGGCAGGAAAGAAAGAGTCTGACTTACGTTTTGAGGATTATGTCAACGATGTGAAAGGCTGGATCGATTATCTGGGAAAGGATTCACGTTTTACCGGTATTACGGTGATCGGCCATAGTGAAGGTTCGTTGATCGGGATGCTGGCATGCCGTAATAATCCGAAAGTAAAGGCTTTTGTTTCTTTGGCTGGGGCGGGAAGACCGGCTTATGAGATAATAGAAAAACAGCTTTCGTCCCAACCTGAATCTGTCAGGAATATGGTCGCTTCTATCAATGATTCGTTGAAGCAGGGTAAATTAGTCCCGAATGTACCGTTCGGTATGGAGGCTTTGTTCAGGCAATCGGTCCAACCCTATATGATATCATGGTATAAATATAATCCCCAACAGGTAATAAAGGAGTTGAAAATTCCGGTGTTGATCGTACAAGGGAAAAATGATATACAGGTTCTGGTGGAAGATGCGGAGTTGTTGAAGAAAGCGGCTCCTTCTGCAACACTTCTTTTGATAGAAAAGATGAATCATGTACTGAAAGATTGTGATACGACTGATCCTCAAAAACAGATGGCGGTGTATGCAAATCCTTCTTTACCGGTTAATGCCACTTTGATTTCGTCGCTGAGTTCGTTTATTAAAGAGAAAAAGTGATTATGGGAGAAGTCAGAAAACGTTTGCCGTTGCAGTGTCCGGCCTGTGATTCCCCTCTGAGAGTGGGGAGGTTGTTTTGCGGGCAATGCGACACGGAGGTTTGCGGGAACTTTGAACTGCCTCTTTTGGCACGGTTGACCGAGAAAGAACAACAGTTTATCGTTGATTTTATTAAGTCGAGCGGAAGCCTGAAAGACATGGCGAAGAGTATGGGGGTGAGTTATCCTACCGTCAGGAATGTACTGGATGATCTGATTGATAAATTAAATAAGATAGAGTAGTTATGAAAAGACAGTGGTTAAATTTTCTTGTTAATCCGTTTGAATGGATTGCCGGAGGACAAGCGTTAGGGTGGGGATTATTAGGAATGGTAGTTTCTACAGTTATATGTTATCTTTCCGGCTGGCATTATCACGGATTGTTACATTTTGGTCCGGCACCTAATCCGGCCTGGTGGTGTTATGCGGTGGAACATTTGGTTGTCTGGATAGTCCCGGCTGTGTTGTTTTATCTGGGTGGATTGATTCTGTCACGTTCACGGATAAGGGTGATCGATGTCTTGGGGACTGTTGCTTTTGCCCAGTTACCTTTTATCTTTATGAATTTATTCAATATGCTGCCTCCGATGCAAAACCTGGCGAAGATCGATATGAATGTGCCGCCGATGGAGCTAATGGCTCAACCCGGTTTCCTGGTCGGGATATGGCTGTCGTTGATCGGTATGATATTTTTGGTGTGGGCATTGGTTTGGATGTTCAAGGCTTTGAAAGTGTCCTGTAATCTGAAAGGATATCCGTTAGGTATTCTTTATTGTGTGGCTGTGTTTGGCGGAGATATTCTTTGCAGGTATCTGATAGGTTTATGTTATTAATATATTGCAGACACGGATTTTACGGTTCTTGTATAAAGAGTTATCCGTAAAATCCGCGTCTGTATTATAATTAATGTATAGAATCCTTATTTCTTAGCCAGGAACTTTTTGCTTAACCATTTTCTTACCGGTTCGTCATATAGTTTCAGGCACAGATAAGCCACAACTATATTTAAGGTAAGAACACCCAGAACCATTTGCCAGGTTTCTCCGAGAGTGAAAAGCTGCTTGTCGATCAACCAGGCATAGAACAGGTACATGAACGGATAGTGTATGATATAAAGCGGGAAAGAGATATCCCCTAAAAATTTACAAATCTTCGTAGACTTTATATCCGTAGTCGTTCCCGATGCTCCCAACCAAATAAGGATAGGGAAAACGATGATGATACAAAACGATTCGTAAAGTCCGTTTATGCAAATCGGGTCGGTTCCTTCCAGATAAGGAACTGAGAACAATCCCAGTAATATAATTGAACAAATCCAAAAAGCGCCTCTAATCTTTATGGGTTTGAAGTTACGGGATAAGAGCATACCCATGGAGAAAGGGAAAAGCATTCGTAACAATCCGCCGATAAAGTTCACGCCATCCAGTGTCCAACCCACTCCGATATTACCGTATCCGGAAACATTGAGGGAAGCGAACGCAGCCAGTGCCACACCCATCAAAAAGACGACTACAGTCAATGCTTTGGTGGATAATCGGCGAATAAACAAGGCATAAAGAATATTACCGATATACTCGAAGAATAATGACCAGCTGGGACCGTTCAACGGAAACATTTCGCCATTCCCTCTGACATCGTAACTGGCTCCCGGTATGGCGGGTATGAAAAACAGGGAGCAAAGCAAAGATAACATAACTGTGGAGATAGCCACATGTGTTCCGTCCCATTTTACACTGCCTTGAATAAGGAAAGTGATAAGACCCAGAACCGCTCCCATGATAACCATCGGATGCAGACGGATTAAACGGCGTTTAAAGAAATCTTTCAGGGTTAAACTCTTTGCCCAACGGTCGTCGTAAGCATAGCCGATAACGAAACCGGATAGGATAAAAAAGAAATCCACAGCCAGATAGCCATGGTTGATACCTCCGATGGTATCGCTGCCTCCGGCAAAAGCGTAGCCTTCGTACACATGATACCATACGACTAAAAGGGCTGCAACCCCTCTTAATCCGTCAAGAAGGTCGTAATGAGGTTTAGTGTCTGTAAATGCAGCGGAAGAAATGTTTTGCATGATAAAATTTATAATTTAGATTATTATTGTAAGCTGTTACCTATGACGCCCCAAAATTAGAGAACTTCCGTCTTCTAACATTTGTCCTACGTCAAATTTTGCCGGGGAAAGATTATTTCTGAGCTCTGAGACGGCTGAGTGTCGACAACGTTATTCCCAGATATGAAGCGATATATCCCAGTTGTGCTCGCTGGCAAACCAGAGGAAACTGCTGTTTAAATTCTTCGTATCTATCTTTGGCTGATAATGTAAGGTGTTCTTTATGTGAACGGTGCAATCGTCTGTATTCGTTTTGATGAATGACTCTTCCCCAATTGGCTAATTCAATATTTGTCTCAAACAGCCGTAATAATTCGGTCAGTGATATTCTATAGGCAACAACGTCTTCAAGTGTTTCCACAAATTCTTCACTGGGTTTGTTATAGTATAATTCGTCCATGCTGAATACAATTCCCCCCTCGTCAGAGAAGGAGGTCGTTATTTCTTCCCCGTTTACCAGCCAGAAAGAGCGGGTCATTCCTTTCTCTATGAAATAGGCTGATTTGCAAAACATATCTGCCTTTATCAACTGATATTTTTTAGGGAAATGGCATAAAGTCACATTTTCTTTCAATGTTCGTATCGTATCATCAGAAATGGGGTACGAAGAGTTTATCTTTTTTATAACATTCATCATAAGGCAAATCCTAAATTGCTTTCCTTCATATGCAAAAGTAAGAGGAAAACACCGAAAACGTGAATAAAATCGGAAGAATAATGCAAAACTACAGAAGTAATCTGCGGAGTGCCGGAATATCTTCTGCTATGTAATCCGCTCCGGCTTCCGATAGTTCTTTGTAATCTCCGAATCCGTATAAAACGCCGATAGAATCTATACCTGTGTTTTTGGCACCGATGATATCGTGTTTCCTGTCGCCGATCATGACGACTGAATCTCGGTTCGTTATATTGTTTTCCTCTAATATATAGTTGATTACATCCGTTTTGGTATGAAGCGAACCATCCAGGCCACTTCCTGCGACGAAAGAAAAATAACTGCTTAATTCAAAATAATCCAGAATGCGTCTGGCGAATATTTCCGGTTTGGATGTGGCCAGTATGACGGTTTTGCCGTTTTGTCGGACTTGTGCCAGCAATTCTTTAATTCCCGGATATAACTCATTTTCCAGAATACCCTTGACAGCATACCTTTCTCTGTATTTGGCAACGGCGATGGTTGCCTGTTCATCGGTAAAATTGTAAAAGTCTTTGAATGAATCCATTAAAGGAGGACCGATGAACGGTGATAATTCGCGTAAATCGTTTACCTGAATGCCAAAATGGTTCAGTGCATATTCAACGCAACGGGTAATCCCGCTTTCCGAATCGGTAATTGTACCGTCGAGATCAAAAAGGAGGTATTTGTATTGTTTCATTTGTTATCATATTTGAATGTTACTTTTCTCTTGATAGAAAAGTAACCAAAAGATCAAGGCTACATCTGCCTCGCTACTCAGCCTCCTGCGTTCGCTGTCGTCTGTGAACTCGCTTCGCTCAAACAGCACAGCCTCCGGGCGCTCACTCCGGAGGCTTCGCTTTACGCTCACCAGATGAGGCCTTTCAGAGGAAGCGGAGCCTCCTTTTAGGGTTGCCGATTCCGACCTTCCATAACAGACTGATACCTATTAACAGACAGTATTGGCAATCCTAAAAGAACGCTTTGCGTTCTTGTCAAGGCCTAAGCGGGTGAACGTCCGCGAAGGGGAAAGACGAAGCGTTCGGAGCATCTGCTGTTTGAGCGTAGCGAGTTCAGAGGCGACGGCGTAGTCTTTCACCGTAGCAGTGAAGCCGGTTAAGCCTTGATCTTTTGGCTACTTTTCCATCAAGGGAAAAGTAGGTTCAATTATTTCTTGGAAGCCCAAACCAATCCGTCCTGCCGGATATGCCATACATTACCGTCTGTTCCGGGCAATGTGATTTCATACATGGAAGGCGTATTGAACAGTTTGATCTGTTTGGCCTGTTCTGCCGGGCATAATTCTTCCGGTTTGAGGGCGGTTACAGATGGTGCATATTCGCCGAAGGTAGCAGCATATTCGTTCTGACGGTAATACAGGTTACGCAGAAGCCATTTAACTTCATCATTCGGGTCTGTTACGAATGGTGTTTCGCCGGTTCCGGCCACTTTATCGGATATCTGTACGAATCCCCAGTATTCCGGCATATGAATATTGATTACCCCTGTCGGAGCCCATACCCAGTTGTATTCACGAATCTTATCTTCGCCTTTGATAGGGACTTTTACGTATTTTCCGTCCTGTATATCCGTTGTCCATTCCACACGTGAGAAGTTCGTACGGATATGTTCGCCGGGTACAGGTTTTTCTTTTCCTCTCGCCACCTGATAGATGGAAGACCAGGGAATGAAAACTTCCACGCTCCATGATTTGTCTGTATCTTTCGGGTTGTTCAAAGTCCCGTCTACATGAACGGCCGATTTCATACCGGCAAACTCCCAGTTGTTCAGGACTTGCGGATTATCCCGGTAAGGTTTGCTCAGATATAGATCCCATTCCGTACCCAGTGAGTTTACTTCATATTCCAGATAGTTATGCGTATCGTTTGTCGGATTGAGGAATATTTCAAAATCGTTATCCTGGTAGATTACGGCATCGTGTTCCGTGATGGTGCCCCATACATGTGGTTCTTCCATCAGAACGGCGAAGTACATACCGTTATCATCATAAGTCATTTTTGCCCGTGTTTGCAGAAGCGGTTTAGGACGTTTGTCTCCTTCAATATCGACAAAGTCGGTAGTCCAGGGAATCGCATCCCATTCTTCGGGAGATAGCTTGCCGTCTATCTTGATCGGAGCCGGAGCTTTGTAACATACATACGTCGGAGGATTGTAAGCAGCCTGCGGCGTGTAAGTGATCTCTTTCCCTTTCTCCTGTGGCGCTTCTGCACAAGAAAGGAGTAACAATGCTGCGATTGGCGCAGTTAAAACTGTTTTCTTCATTTGTTGTTTAATTTAGTATGTTTATTCTGATTTATTCTGATTTTCAGTTGATTCCTGTATCATTTCCACCGCTGCTCCCAACCATGTATCGATATCATCCGGATAATGTTGGGCGGAACGTGTATCACTGCGTTTATGCCCCAGGCGTACGACGACGGCATTCAGTTCCGGAATGGCAAAAACATATTGGCCGAGAATTCCCCGCATATAAGGAATTTCCATGCCTTTATAGGTAAGATGCCAGAACTGGAAACCGTAACAGTGGTTTGTCTCATTATACTCTTTGAAGGTCAGGCTGGTGTCGGGTGTTGTCGCTTCCGTTATATAGGATTCGGAAACCAGTTGCCTGCCGTTCCAGCTGCCTTTGTTTAAGATTAGTTGTCCGAAACGGGCGAAGTCGCGGGCATTACTGTTGAAACAGCAATATGCTTTTTCGATACCCTCTTTTTTATCCAGGCTCCAGAGCGCATCTTCTTCCGCATTCATTGGAGTCCATAATTTTCTTGAAACGTACGAACTGATGTTTTCTCCGGTCACTTTTTCTACAATGAGGGAAAGTAGTTGTGTCACCCCGCTCTGGTAGATAAAGTTAACGCCCGGCTCTTCCGTTTCTTTCATGCCTAAAGCGATCTTTTCCAGGTTATCCCCGTAATACAATTTCGTGGTAGGCGAGAAAGGGGAGGAGTAGGCTTCGTCGAAATCCACACCGGCACTCATTGTCAGCAGATGACGGAGGGTCAGCACTTTTCCATTGTATCCCTGAAATTCCGGATAGAAATCGCTGACCGGTTGATCTACGTTTTTGATGAATCCGTCGTCAATAGCACATCCTATAGCTAGCGAAACAATGCTTTTGGCCATGGAAAACGAGTTACTGTGCGATTTAGGGGAATAATCTTCCCAGTATTGTTCGAAAAGTAAAGAACTGTCTTTGATAATGACAAAAGCGACCGTTCCCAGTTCATCAAATACCGGCAGGTATTTTTCGGGGATGGAGAGTTTGTTGTAGTCCTCAGACTGTATCCATGCTTGTGGAGCTCCTGCTTCTATGGTCCGGTTTTCAAAGATCGGATACTGGTCGATCTTCGGGAGCAGATGAATCAGCGCACGACGCAGATAATAATTGGAGGGCAATACCAGATAGCCTCCGATACAACATAGAGCCAGCAGTATTGCCCAACCTGTTTTTTTCATTTATTCCGAATCTTCTTTATACCAGCTTGAATACATGTGGTAGTTTTTAGCAATCTTCTGATTTATCTCTTTCGCCTGTTCCGGGTCTACTTTCTTTACGAACTTAGCCGGTACGCCGGCATAGATACTGCCCGGTTCGACAATCGTCTTGCTCAGTACGACTGAACCGGCAGCTACGATCGCTCCTTCACCGATCACGGCATGATCGAGGACAACCGATCCCATTCCGATCAGGGCACCGTTGGATATCTTAGCCCCGTGTATGGTAACGTTGTGTCCCACCGAAACGTCATCGCCAATCTCTATGGTTGACTTTTCATATAATGTATGTAGTACGGAACCATCCTGTATGTTGACACCGTTTCCGATGCGGATCGAGTTTACGTCGCCGCGGAGGACAGTCCCGAACCAGATGCTGCAACCGTCTCCAATTTCGACATCGCCGATAATTGCGGCGTTGTCTGCTAAAAATGTGTCTTTACCGATCTTCGGGGTAAAACCTCTTACTGATTTTATTATTGCCATGTTTATATAATTGTAATTCTTCAGATTTCTGCTGTTTTCTCTTTTAACCAGGCTTTTTCATCTTCATTCAGATGAGGGCTTAACAAGTCGTATACCATTTGGTGGTATTTGTTGATCCATGCGTGTTCTCTCACTGACAACATGGGGACAACAATCAGTTTGGTGTCGATGTAGCATAAAGTCAGTGTGTCGAATCCGTAAAATTTGCCATATTCCGTTTCACTGTCTTCGCGGACCAGAACCATATTCTCTGTCCGGATACCGTATTCGCCTGTCCGGTACATGGCAGGTTCATCACTGATTACCATGCCGGGTTTCAGTGGGACGGGGTTTGCTTCCATACGGATACTCTGCGGGCCTTCGTGTACATTCAGGCAATGACCGATTCCGTGTCCCGTTCCGTGCAGGTAATTAATACCTGCGTCCCATAATGCTTTGCGGGCCAGGATATCCAACTGAACACCTTTTGCTCCGGCCGGGAATTTGCATTTGGCAATCCCGATCGTGCCTTTCAGCACACGGGTAAAATCTTTTTTCATCTGTTCGGTCGGTTCACCCAGGGCTATTGTACGGGTGATGTCGGTCGTTCCGTCCAGATACTGGGCACCGGAGTCCATCAGAAGCATACTGTCTGCTTTTATTTCCACATCGGTCTCGGGCGTGGCGGCATAATGTACGATGGCTCCGTGGGCGGCGTATCCGCAGATGGTCTCAAAACTATCCATGATGTATTGCGGCTGTTCTGCACGTAAAGCCGTCAGCATGGCTGATGCGCTAAGTTCTGTTACTTTTTCTCCTGCTGCTAATTTCTTTTCCAGCCAGATGTAGAAACGGGTCAGGGCAATACCGTCTTTTATCACAGCATTGCGGAATCCTTTTATTTCTGTTTCGTTCTTGATACTTTTCAGGTGGTTGGCGGGAGTGATGCCTTCGATGATCGTGCAACCTTTGGGAAGGGCGTTGTACAATGATATATTTGTTTTTGCCGGGTCGATGAATACGCGGCTGTTTTCCGGAAGCCGGGACAGGTATTTCTGTATCATCGTGTAGTCGGCCAGTATAACCCCCTCTTTTTTCAGGTTTTCAGCAGACTCTGCCGTTATCTTTTTAGGATCAATAAAAAGCACACTTTCATCTTCCGATACAAACGCATAACTGATTACCACCGGATTGTAAGCGACGTCTGTTCCGCGTATATTAAATGTCCAGGCCACTTCGTCGAGAGCAGCGAGGATCAGGCTGTCGGCTCCTTCCTTGCGAAGCATGTTATTTAATTCATCCAGCTTTTCGCGGACGGATTTTCCACTTAACTCGACAGGCATTTCAAACAGCGGATTACCAGGGATGGCAGGTCGGTCTTTCCAGACCAGGTCGATCAGATCGCAGGATGTTTCCAGTTTGATCTCTTTCCGGCGCAGGGCCTTTTCAAGTATTGCCGTTTCAGCTACGCTGTATGTCTGTCCGTCGGTTCCGACGGTTTGTCCGCTTTCCAGTTCATGAAGCAGAAACTCCTGGATTGTCGGAGTTTCCGGCAAAGCCATTTTATATAGTTCGATACCTGAACCTTCCAGTTGGATACCGGCCTGCAGGAAATACCGAGAGTCTGTCCATAACCCGGCTTTATCGGCTGTTACGACCACTGTTCCGGCAGAACCGTCAAAACCGGATATCCATTCGCGTGATTTCCAACGGTCGGCAGGGTATTCGCTCAGATGCGGGTCTGAACTGGGGATGATGTAAGCATCTATATTCTTTTCTTTCATTGCCTCTCTAAGCGCGGCAATACGTTCCGGAATGTTTGTTTTCATCGCATTATTGTTTAGTCAACGTTACTATTCGCAAAGTTAAGAAAATATCGGGAAAACCATTTTCTTCACCTGGAAAATACCGGAACATTGTGATCCTCTTTAAATATCATCGTTATGTCTGTCTGAATTTTTGCCGATGAAATTGTTTGCCGATAATTATGGGCAAACTTGTCGACAATTGTAGGTAATCTTATCGATAATTATGCGCAAGCTTGCCGATAGTTATCAACAAACAAAAATGTAACGGAAAAAAATTGAAACGATAAGAAGGATTGTATCTGTGGTAAGTATAATTTAGACATATGAAGTAGGGGTTTTTTATTGATGGAATGTCTTAAATATACCAGGATGTCATTAAAACAGGCAACTTCGGTAAGCTAATACGGAAAAGTGCGGGTCGCATTCGTTTAAAGCTGGAAACGTTGAAGATTTTAAATAAAAAAGAATATATTTGTTGGACTTTACTTAATCGGATGATCATGAAAAGAATGTTGTTTGTTTTGAGTGTAGTGGCTCTGTTTTGCATGAGTTCATGTTCTTCTTACTATTATTCAGTATTGGAGTCGAATGATGCAGTCGGAGAGAAAAATGACGATAAAGATTTTGTCATAGAAAATGACAGTGTGTGCATATCTTACTGTTTTTATGGTGAAGATGCGCCTATATCTATCACGGTATATAATAAGATGGATGAGCCTCTGTTTGTTGACTGGCAACGTTCTGCATTGATCATTGACGACGTTGCAACCAGCTATTACCAGGAGAATGCCCCGATACAGGGACAAACCGAATCTTCTTCATATGGTGACAGTTTCAGTTGGAGCAGAAGATATAGTTCGACAGACGCTTATTCTAGCGGCTCATTTGCCGGTCAGATAGCTTTGCCTAAAGGTGTCAGTTTTATTCCTCCCAGGTCAAAGGTGGAATCTACTCCTTTGAGGCTTACGAATTTTCCGTTCGACCGTATACCCAAAGGGGCATATACGACACAGAAATTTGCCAAGTCCAATTCAGATGTGGTAAATGTGAAAGTGAAGAAGTTTACGGAGGATGATAGTCCTTTGTCTTTCAGGAGTTATCTGAGTTTATATACGGCTAATCCGGAGAACGGAGGGAAAAACTATTCTTCTTATGAAAGTAGTTTCTATGTTGCACAGCTGATCAAGACGGGGAATGTGCCGCCAGCTTCTTTTGATGCCGGGAAAAAGCAGGCCGGAGACTTTTTCTATGTGCATAAGGTAAAAGGCGCTGATGCCGGAATTATCGTAGGTGCCGTAGCCATTGGTGCTGCCGGTATTGTAATAGAGTCGACGCTGACACCTGATCACTATTGATAGCGGTAGGAAATGAGGATAATATAAAAATGGAAGGTTATGAAGAAGTGGATGTTTTTGGTTTGTTTGTCCGGGATGTTGTTGAGTCTGAGTAGTTGTTCTTCTTATTACTATTCGACGCTTGCTTCTAATGACCGGTCGGGTCGTTATGATGTCAATAAAGATTTTGTGATCGATAACGATAGTGTGTGTATCATCTATAACTTTCATGGAGAGGATGGTCCGGTATTGGTGACGGTTCAAAACAAAATGGATGAACCTCTGTTTGTGGACTGGCAGCGTTCGGCTTTGATTGTTAACGGTAAGGCAACCAGCTATTATAAAGATGCCATTCCTGTCGAAGGGGTCACGGAGTCTTCTTCGTACGGAAGTTCGTATAACTGGGACCGGCAATATGGTTCGGTGAGTAGCCGTTCGCGTGGCAGTTTCTCCGGAGAGATACAGCTTCCGAAAGGAGTGGAGTTTATACCTCCTTGTGCTCAGATAGAATCCTCCAATCTTACATTAGATAAATTAGTATTTGATATAGTATCACGTGAAGATTTGACCGATCAGCCGTTTGAAAAGGCAAACGGTGGCCGGACAAACTTGAAGATGAAGACTTTCAGTGAGAGAAACAGTCCTTTACGTTTCAGAAGTTATCTGGCGCTTTTTACCGGGGGAGAAAACGGAGTGGAACGTCATTATTCTTATTATGAAACGTCTTTTTATTTGTCGGAGTTGATAAAAGCCGGAAATGTGGCCCCTTCCAGCTTTCAGGCCTGGAGAAATGAAGAAGGAAACTTTTTTTATAACTGCGATTATCGGAGCAGACGTACCGGATTGATTTGGGGATCTGTTGCTCTTGGTGTTGCCGGGCTTACTACTGTTATATTACTGGCAACGAAAACTCCTTCGCTTGATATGCCTCATTTTTAAATGACAATGAAGAATATTACAGATCTGAAAACCGTCCGTCTCAGCGACGACCAGAATGCAGTCGTGATTCTGGACCAGACCCGGTTACCGGCTGAAGAATGTTATTTGGAACTTACTTCGGCTGAGGATATCTGGGATGCAATTTATAAGTTGAAAGTACGCGGGGCACCTGCAATCGGTGTTGCTGCGGCCTATGGTATATATGTTTGTAGCAGGCAGATCGAGGCCCGCTCATTCGATGAATTCTATACGGCGTTTCGTCGGGTTAAAGAATATCTGGCGGGATCGCGGCCTACGGCTGTCAACTTGGTCGCTGCTTTGAACCGGATGGAAAAGGTCGTATTGGAAAATGCTTCGGAAACAGTACCGGCTTTGGTTGAACTATTACATAAGGAATCACTGGCTATCCGTGAGGAAGATGCGGCTGCCTGTCGGCGTATCGGGGAACATTGCCTGTCATTGTTGCGTCCGGGGATGGGGATTTTGACCCATTGCAATGCAGGTCATCTGGCCGTATCTGAATATGGGACGGCATTGGCTCCGGTTTACCTGGGAGAAGAGAGAGGATATGGTTTTAAAGTTTTTGCCGATGAAACCCGCCCGCTGCTCCAGGGAGCTCGCCTGACGGCATACGAGTTGAACAGAGCCGGGGTGGATGTCACGCTTATTTGCGATAATATGGCTTCGTCTGTTATGCAGAAGGGTTGGGTACAGGCGGTCATTGTCGGTTGTGACAGGATCGCTGCCAATGGCGATATCGCTAATAAGATCGGGACTTCGGGCGTTGCTATACTTGCCCGGCATTATGGCATTCCTTTTTATGTTTTGGGACCTACTTCTACGATTGATATGCAATGTCCCGATGGTAAATCCATTGTTATTGAAGAGCGGGATCCTGCTGAAGTAACAGAAATGTGGTATATGCATCGTATGGCTCCGAAAGATGTAAAAATATTTAACCCGGCTTTTGATGTAACACCTAACGAATTAATTACTGCAATTATTACGGAAAAAGGAATTTTCAATCCGGCGAATGGAGGATTTGAGTCATAGTGGATAAATCGGTATGACACTAAGTGGGATAGCTGCATTTTCAGGGGCTCCAAAAGTCGTTATGCAGTTATCTACTTGCTTTGTATTCAATGTTTTGTGGTGTTTTGTTAAGTGATAGAAATAGAGTAGAAAAAGATATTGATTTTTTCTTGTATCCAAGGAAAAAGATTGTTTATCTAGAATTAGAAGACATGTAAGCCTGCAATTGAATTTAATAAAAGTAACCTATTTAAATGGTGGCATTTTAATCCGCTCTGTGTAGTCCGGATGAGGGTATTGTTGATAATTAAGCCTTGAAATTCTTCTTGTTTATAGTTCTGCCAGAACTATGTCCTTCGAATGCAAATGTACGGATTAAATTTATGAAAAACAAATCAATAAATATAAAAGTTTTCGTTTTGTCTGTTATTGTACGTGTTAAATTTTGTTGCGCGTGTATGTTTGCGTATTGCTAAAGATATTTTGTATCCAATTTTGGGAAATTCAGATTAAACCAACCCGCATTTATTAAAAAACACTCTAATATAATAGCTCTTATTATTTGCTTTGGGTGATATTCAGCATGTATAAGGAATAATTACCATAGTTCTGGCAGAACTCGATTCACCATGTAAAAAATTGAAAAACAGAATAGCCGGATAGAGTTTCTTCAATGTGAATATATTGTTAACCTATTAAAAAAATGTCTATGAGCGGATAAAGTTGAACCCCGGTTTTTGCAGTACAATGATACTGAAACAGAAAGTTATACCTAAACATCTAAAGTAATCAATTATGACAATTTATTTTAAACCCAAGAGATTTGTTACTAAGAATGTACCATCTCTTATGTTAAGTTGTTTGCTTATCTCCATTTTTTCTTGTTCTGATGATAAGACGAATGCAAATGGAAGCGGGCAACCCTATGATCCGAATACTCCGGTCAAGTTGGAAACATTTTATCCCGATTCGGGAGGGATGGCAACTAAGGTGATCATTAAAGGTACTAATTTCGGAACAGATCCGGAAGCTATAAAAGTATATTATAACACCAAAAAAGCGGCTGTTGTGCGTGCTGCCGGTGATATGCTTTATGTAATTACTCCGAGACAGCCCGGTGCAGAGTGTCAAATATCTGTTGCAATAGGAAAAGACTCCCTTACTTTTGAAAACACATTTTCCTATACAACGCAGACTACGGTTTCTACTATAGCCGGAAAACCGGTGGGAGGTGACGATGGACATGGTGAGATGATTGATGGAACATTGGCAGAGGCTTCTTTTGATCAACCCTGGTTCTTATGTGTGGATGCAGAGAAAAATATTTTTGTTAGTGAACGTCTTGGACATGCAGTTCGCCAAATTAATGAGGAAAAGAATGTTGTCAGTACGTTGGTCAAAGGTTCAGGTAATTGTCCGTATCCCAACGCTTCTGCAACGGATGCAGAAGGTAAAACCGTTTTTGTAGCCTTAGATCAGGGGTCTCAGGGATTGATCGAGTTTGATCCTGAAACTCAGTGGGCGCCTAAAAGAATTAAACCTAGACCCAAAGAAGGAACTCCTGCCTTTACACTTGACTGGATGCATTCGGTTGCACCAAATGTAAACGACGGATTAATCTATACACGTGCCTATAATGGTCAACTTGTTCGCTTTGATCCGAGAACAAAATCTGCGGAACAACTGGATGAAGGATTATTAAGTAGCTCTGATAGCTTTGTTAGTTTTGATACTCTTGAGCCTGATATGTTGTATATCTGTTATTCAGCTAAACATTGTATATATAGCTATAACATCAAAACCAAAAAGCATGAACTCTACGCCGGTGTTCAGAATGAAACCGGATGGCAGGATGGAGAACGTGAAGATGCTTTATTTAATGATCCGAAACAAATCTGTTTTGATCAAGACGGAGTGATGTATGTCGCTGATGCCGGAAATCATGTTATACGAAAAATAACACGTGATGGTGTGGTTAGTACTGTTATTGGTATTGCCGGTGTAAAGGGGTATGTGGATGGTTCGCCGGAAGATGCCTTGTTTCAATATCCTACAGGAGTGGCTATCGACAAAGAAGGCACTATTTATGTCGGTGATGCAAGAAATAATTGTGTTCGTAAGTTGGCTATAGAATAATCTAATAAATTAAACAATTTTAAAATTGATGGTATGAAAAGACTCTTCATCATACAAATGTTGCTATGGTGTGCTCTGGTTGTGGTCGCACAGAAGCAAACATTTACGATACAAGGAACAATTATTGATCCGTCATTTAATAATGAACCGTTATCAGGAGTGAATGTATACCTGAAGGATCGTCCGGGTGTCGGTACGGCTTCGGATATAGACGGTAAATTTTTAATAAAGGCCAGTAAAGGCGATATGATTGTCTTTACTTATTTGGGATATGATAATTTTGAATACCAAGTCGCAAAGGAAGAAAAGAATTTGGTTATCAAAATGGTAACTTCTTCGGTTCAGTTGGAGGAAGCTGTTGTTACTGCTATGGGTAATAAACAACGGAAAATCAGTGTGCTTAGTGCTGTTTCAACTGTTGATACAAAAGATTTACAAGTACCGTCTACGTCGATCAATAATATGCTGGGAGGTAGAGTTGCCGGAGTAATTTCTTTACAAACGAGTGGAGAGCCCGGTAAAAATATATCGGAATTCTGGGTTCGCGGTATGAGTACTTTCGGTGCAAATAGTAGTGCTTTGGTACTTATTGACGGCTTGGAAGGGGATTTGAGTCATATAGAACCGGCTGATATTGAAAGTTTTTCTGTACTGAAGGATGCCTCTGCAACCGCAGTATATGGGGTGAGAGGTGCTAATGGGGTTGTATTGGTGACAACCAAACGTGGAACGGTGGATCGTTTGAGAATTACAGCGCGTGCAAATTTGACAGTATCTACATTGAAGCGTTTGCCGGAATACGTGGGAGCTTACGATTATGCCAAACTGGCCAATGAAGCTCGGGTAGTATCAGGATCAACGCCTTTATATTCTCCCATGGAAATGGATTTGATCAAATACCAGCTTGACCCGGATTTATATCCGGACGTAAACTGGCAGAATGAGGTTTTGAATAAGACGTCTTTGCAGCAAACTTATTATATCAATGCGCAGGGGGGAGGTAGTATTGCCCGTTATTTCATCAGTTTGGGTATGTCTGATGAAGGCGCCGCCTATAAACAGGATAAGAATAGTAAATATAAGGCCGGTTCCGGATATAATACATATAATTATAGAACGAACTTGGATGTTAATGTGACGAAGACGACTCAAGTCTATTTGGGACTCGACGGAACTTTAACATCTAAAAAAGAACCGGGTATGGCAAATACCGACTATTTGTGGTATGCACAAGCCGCTCTGACTCCCCTTACGATTCCAACTAAATATTCAAACGGTATGTTACCGGCTTATGGAACGGGTAGCCAGTATTCTCCTTATGTGATGTTGAACCATACGGGTATGAAAACGTCCGAGACCTATTCCAATATGGTGACGCTTGCTTTAACTCAGGATTTTTCTCCGATTCTGAAGGGGTTAAAGGTAAAGATACAGGGTGCTTTAAATAATAAGAGTTACTATGATGAAACGCGCTATGTTTTACCTGATATGTATTATGCGGTGGGACGTTCGACTGACGGGGAGTTGAAGTTGGTAAAGAAAATTAATGCGGAAGCGGCTCAGTTTATGAATTATCAGCGGCAATGGCGTAAATACCATTTTGAAGCAAATGTGAATTATGAAAATATGATCGGTGACGATCATCGTTTTACCGGATTACTTTACTACTATATGAGTGATGAGAAAGACACATATAATGTAAAAACAAGTATGGATGCGATACCAAAGAGGTATCAAGGGTTATCCGGACGTGTGACATATGGTTTTAAAGATACTTATTTCATTGATGCTAACTTTGGTTATACCGGTTCTGAAAATTTCCGTCCTGGACAACAATTCGGTTTTTTCCCTTCCGGTGCAGTCGGTTGGGTTCCGACAAACTATGATTTTATGAAAAAAGCGTTGCCTTGGTTGAACTTCTTGAAATTCAGATTCTCTTACGGGCAAGTAGGTAACGACCGTATTTCGGATAAACGATTCCCTTATTTGACTATTATCAATTCGACTGCGAATACCGGTTGGGGAAGTCGTTATTCCTGGGGGGTAAACGAGTCTATCGTCGGCGCGGATAATCTGGCCTGGGAAAAATCAACAAAAGCGGACTTAGGTATTGAAGGTCGTTTGTTTGATGAACGAGTGAATTTTGTTGTGGACTTTTTTAATGATCAACGGGAAGGCATTTTCCAACAGCGTACCCAGGTTCCTGATTTTGCAGGTATTATAACGATGCCTTTTGGTAATGTCGGACGTATGAGAAGTTATGGATCTGATGGTAATATTTCGTATACACAAACATTTGGTAAAGATTTTGCTTTTACGGTTCGTGGAAACTTTACCTATTCGACAAATGATGTTCAAGACTGGGAACAGGCATATCCTAAATATGAGTATCAACGTATTGCCGGTAATCCGTTGAATATACAGAGAGGATATATAGCTTTAGGGTTGTTTAAGGATGACCAGGATGTGGCAAGTAGTCCAGCCCAGTTCGGTACGGTTCGCCCAGGGGATATCAAATATAAAGATGTCAATGGAGATGGAAAAATAACGACTGACGACAAGGTTCCTTTATCTTTTTCTGATTATCCACGGTTGATGTATGGTTTTGGTGGTGAGTTCAGATATAAAAATCTAACCTTGTCGGTATTGTTTAAAGGTACCGGTAACACTGACTATTACAAAGCCGGTTTACCGGATGGTTATGGTAATTATGATGTGTATGAAATGGGGTATATACCGTTCCATAAAGCGGTAGTAGGTAATGTTCCGGTACAGGCCGGCATCCAGGCAAACCGATGGACTCCGGCCTGGTATTCAGGAGATCCGTCTACAGAAAATCCTGATGCCATGTTTCCTCGTTTGACTTATGGAAAGAATGAGAACAATACACAAGTCTCGACTTTCTGGAAAGGTAATTCCAAATATTTGCGTTTACAGGAAATCAGCTTGACCTATAACCTGAAGTCTTTAGGTTGGTTGAACAATGTAGGAATTTCCTCTGTAGACCTTCAATTGGTCGGCTATAATCTTTGTGTATGGGATAAGGTAAAGACGGTAGATCCGGAGCAAGCCGGTAAAAACGGGAATGTATATCCGATACCGGCCCGGTATGCGATACAGATGTATGTTAATTTCTAAAAATAACGGAATATGAGATATTTAAGATATTTGAAGCATTTAATCATTGTTGCTTTTATTGCTTTGTATTGTTCTATGAGTTCGTGTAATTATCTGAATGTTGATGATTATTTTATGGATACGTTGGGATATGATTCTATCTTTCAGAATAAGTTGAATTTACAACAATATTTATGGGGTACGGCAGCCTTTTTTTATGATGAAGGAGCTATTTGGGGTAGTACGTATACACCGGGAGTTGTCGGTTCGGATGAAGCTTTTACTATGTGGGACCATGATGAGTATCCGGGTACGCAATTTGTGTTGGGAAATATAAATCCTGACAACCTGATGAGTATGAATGTCTGGCCGCAAATGTATAAGATCATACGGAAAACCAATCTTATTTTTCAACGAATAGATGAGTGTAAAGACCTTACGACCTTAGAAGAGCGTGAGATATTAGGATATGCTCATTTTATGCGTGCTTATGCCTATTATCATATATTGATGAATTTTGGTCCGGTTGTTTTGATAGGTGATGAAACCCTGGAGACGAATGAGAAACCGGAGTATTACAACCGGGAAAGAGCGACCTATGACGAGTCGGTAGATTATATTTGTGATGAGTTGGAGTTGGCTGCGAAATATATACCTCTTACTGTTTCTATGGGGCAATTCGGACGTCCTACCCGTGGAGCGGCTTACGGGCTGATTGCGCGTCTGCGTTTGCAGCAGGCAAGTCCCTTGTTTAACGGTGGTGCAGCTGCTAAAACCCATTTTGCATCGTGGAAACGTACGGTCGATGGAGTTGATTATGTTTCACAGCAATATGACGAAAAGAAATGGGCGGTTGCCGCTGCGGCAGCAAAACGGGTGATTGATATGGGAGTTTATGAGTTATATACGGTAAAACGAGATTCGACAACTATGCCGTTACCCAAAAATGTTCCTTCGGGAGATTTTCCCAATGGGGCGGGAAATATCGACCCTTTCAAGTCGTATAGCGATATGTTTACAGGAGAAGCGTTGTCTCAAAAAAATACGGAATTTGTGTGGGGGCGTATTTCCAGTAATGTAAGAAACTATACCCGGCATGCGTTTCCTATTGATAATTTAGGTGGCTGGAATGGTATGGCTATTCCTCAAAAGATTGTAGATGCGTATTATATGGTAGACGGTCGTGATATCAACAACTCGAGTGAAGAATATCCTTATTCGGAAATCGGATTTTCCAGTGAGAAGCAATCCTTCTCCGGTTATCAGTTGAATAATGGCGTATATAATATGTATATGAACAGAGAAATGCGTTTTTATGCCTCTATCGGTTTCAGTGAATGTTTCTGGCCTTGTCTTTCTACAAGCGAGAGTGGACGCAGAAATCAGACGATCACCTATTTTAAGGGAGGGAACTCCGGGAAAGACCGTACAAATTCAGATATTCGAAATTACCCGATCACAGGTTACGTAATCAAGAAGTTTATCCACAAAGACGATGCCTGGGCCGGAAATGATGCGGAGACACTGGAAAAACCTTTCCCTATAATCCGATATGCAGAAATTCTTCTTTCTTATGTGGAAGCACTCAACAACCTGACGGGAGGGCATACCATTACAGATGCTGAAGGTAACAGTCAGACATTTACCAGAGATGTGAATGAGATGGCTAAATATTTTAATATGATCCGTTACCGTGCCGGGCTTCCGGGATTGACATCTGCTGAATTATCATCCCCTGATCAAATGTTTGATTTAATAGTACGCGAAAGAATGATCGAGTTTTTACATGAGAATCGTCGTTTCTATGACGTACGTCGCTGGGGTATTTATGAAGAAGTTGACAAAGAGCCTATTGTCGGAATGGACACCGAATCACGTAAAGACGGTTATTATGAGCGTACGGTGGTCAATCATCCGATAGCCAGAAATCGTAAAGTCGAAAGAAAAATGATCTGGTTGCCTATTAGTCGCCAGGAGATCAGAAAAGTACCGAAAATGGATCAAAATCCGGGATGGGATAATTAATAATATTAAAATATATGGATATGATAAACAAGGTAATATATAGAATAACCGCATGTTTGTTTTTTTCCGGACTTCTCGCTTGTAACCAAAGTGATATGTTTAAGGAAGAACAATATAAAAAGGTGCTTTATGTGTTAAGTGATGATAATATGGCTTTTCAGGTTGTTCATTCGCTAAATGAAACAGAAAGTACTGGTTATTTAACTTTATATGCAGGAGGGACATTGGACATAGATCAGGATATAACGTTTACGTTGGAGCCTGATGAAGAGTTGTTGGGTGAATATAATCTGCTGAACTATGATTTGGATACGGATAAATATGCAAAAAGATTGGATCCGTCTAAATACACGATCGAGTCATATTCGGTAACAATGAAGCAGGGGGGAGAAATGCCTTATGCTTTATTGCCGATCAAGATACGTCCGGAAGGACTTTCTCCGGACTCTTTATATATGATACCATTGAAGTTGACAGGCGTTTCAGCTTATGAAATTAATCCAAAGAAGAACCGTGTGCTTTATCAGGTTGTTCTGGAGAATGATTTTGCATCGGAAAAGGACAATACATTAATGTCGATGAGGGGTACTCGCCAGGTCGGTGATGGGCCTGTTTCTAAAATTGCAGCCAATAAGCGTATGTATCCTTTAAGTAAGCAGGAAGTAAGGATTAACGCAGGTATGGAAAACAGTGGAAATAAGGCAGATCTGGAGTTAATCAATAAATATAGCATTATTGTAAAGATTGGCGAAGAAAAAACGCTGAATTATAAAGGTGTTTCTTATTATCCATTGACAGTCTATCCTTATAATAAGGAAAATATACAAGTTGAGATGCTTGGAAGTGAGGAAGATAAAGAAGTCCTGACAGTGGCTGAATCGAATCGGTACGGAGAAGAACTGGGAATAATGAGATTCCATATTTCTTATCGATATCGGACTTTAGTTACTCCTGCTTCGGAAGGATTGGAGGCAGAATGGAGTGATTGGGTTGTTGTTACTGAAAATATGAAACAGTTAGCGAAGTAGTATCATACTGATTATCGGTAGGTCCAAAAGGCGGGAACGATGGTTTTGTTTTTTGGACCTACTATAAAACACAGTGAGAGAATGATGAAAAATATCAGTTGATTTATGAAATTCCTATTTATAACTATCGTCTGTGTCCTATTGAATGGAATGTCATTTCGTTTGTTTCAGGAAAAAACAACAAGTGAACAGATAATCTCCTTTTTTTTAAATCTTCAAACAGTTCAACAGGAAAAGTTGTATTTGCATTTGGATAAACCTTATTATGCTGCAGGAGAACAAATTTGGTTTAAAGGATATCTGGTGAACTCGTCTACCCATGCTCCGGATATGCCGGATAATTTTATTTATGTGGAATTGGTAAATCAGAATAATAAAATTGTTTGTAGGCAAAAAGTAAAGAAAAATGAAGGTGGCTTTTGGGGTAATTTACTATTACCAACGGATATGATTGTAGGAGAATATACATTGAGGGGATATACAAATTGGATGCGTAATGCTAATGTAAACTTTTTCTTTCAAAAAAATATTCCGATAGCCAATACTTTGGATAGGCCGGATACTTTGGAACTAAAGAAGAAAGATATAAGTAAAAATGATTTTAGTGTTTCTTTTTTTCCGGAGGGAGGACATTTATTAACGGGATATCGTCAGCAAATGGCTTTTAAATGTCAGCGTTCAAATGGTTATAGTGGAATGTTGGAAGGATATATAGTCAATCAGTCAGGGGATACGCTAACACAAGTGAAGAGCGAGCATGATGGAATGGGAACTTTTTCTTTTCTTCCGGCGAAGGATAATTCATATTACGCATTAGTCCGTTCTCCCGGATGTGAAGAGAAAAAGATACAATTACCAAAAGCTGAAGATTCAGGCATTACATTATCATTAAATCAATCGGCCGGAAAAATACGTTATCAGATATTTTCATCACTGCCGGATAGTCAACAATCGGATTCCCTATATTTGATTGGTCATACGCGAGGATTACTTCGTTTTTTATTGCCGATAAGTAAAGAGAATCATACGGGTGTTATTAGTTCTTCTTATTTTCCGGATGGTATTTCTCATTTTCTGTTGATGGATCAGGCTGGTAATAAATTGAGTGAACGACTGATATTTAATTATCCAAAGAAGGAAAGCTATTGGACTTTACAAACTGATAAAGATACATATGAGCGTCGGGAAAAAATAAAAATAAATATCAGGTTGGATAATGAATCGGGATTGCCGGCAAAAGGCTCTTTTTCATTAAGCATTACGGATAATAATTCGGTTTCTGTGGATTCACTGTCAAGCAATATTTACTCTGATCTGTTACTTGTGTCGGATTTGAAGGGATTTGTGGAGAATCCCGGATGGTATTTTAAAGAGAAGTCCAGAACAACTATAAGAGGGTTGGATTTATTGATGTTGACACATGGCTGGAGTCGGTTTGATATTACTCCTTTTGCAGAGCAATCGTTAATGCCTGATTATTTTGTGGAGAAGGGGCAATATATAAGTGGAAGGATTTTGAATTTTTTCGGTAAAGAGGCAAAAGATGCGGCAATAGTCGCAGTCGATCCTGCAAATAATCTAGTCAGGACGTTGGAGTCGGATGAAAAAGGTTGTTTTTTGTTGGATGGGATTGATTATTGTGACTCAACGACTTTTGTCGTACAAGCCCGAAGTAAAAAAGGTCTGGCAGTTGTCGATATAAAGATGGACGAAGAAACCGTTCCTGTTGTAGAAGACAAAAATTTATTCCCTGATTCATTGTTTGTTTTTAATCCACATTATCTATCCTCTGCAATGGACGCCGGTGGTATGCGTGTAATCAATCTGGAAGATGTCGTGATTGAAGGAAAACGGACTCAGACAGCCAAAGAAAAAGCTGAACGTGTGTGGGCTGATTATTCCATGACAGAAGATATGCTTGGAAAGTCGGTGTCCAGGACTGCAAAAGATTTATTCAGACAAGCTATGGGAGGCGCAGATGTAAGTGATCCACTTGTAGTGATTGATGGGATGTGCTGTTGGGATGATAATTATATATTGGAAACAATTTATCCGGATGATATGAGGAGCTTTGATGTGTTTAGGGATCAGAAACGGTGTAAATACGGTTCTATAAGTAAGTCGACTCCTGCCGTAGTAATTACATTGAAACCGGAAGCAATGAATCGCAAGAGGAAGGGGGTAGCTTTATTTCATTCGCAAGGGTATGTGAAACCGGATCAATTCTATCATCCGGTATATGAGACACCTGATGAAAAAAAATCGGAAAAAATGGATATACGCAGTACTCTTTATTGGAATCCTACTTTGGAAATAGACTCTCAGGGAGAAGGAAGTGTGGAATTTTATGCTTCGGATCTCCCGGCTTCATATCATGTGGTAATTGAGGGCGTGGATGAGAGCGGACAGTTGTATCGGTATTCGGGTAATTTATTGAAAAATGCAGAATGATGAGTAAATTGTTTTATATAAGCCTGTTCATTCTATTATTTTTATTGTTGCAGATTGGATATAGTTATCATTTTTTCTATATCGAGCAGTTTCAGTTGTTTATGTTTTCGGAGGACTATCTGTTTGAAACGGTTTCTCATCCTGGAGGCTTATCAGTGTACTTGGGTGAGTTTCTGGTACAGTTTTTTTATTATCCGCTGGTAGGTGAGTTTGTTTCAACATTATTATTAGTATGTATAGCCGGGTTAATAAAGCAATACGTCTCTTTCAATAAAAACTGTTTTTTATTGGAGGGTTTCATTTTATTATTTCTACTGATTGATATTCTTGATTTTAATTTTCTTTATGCAGGAGTCGTTGCTTATTTGTTTTGTGTGGTTTTTCTGTTGGTTTATAAGCGTATTCAAAAAGAGTCCGTACGTATCCTGACCGGATGTTTAATGATCTGCTTGCTATATCTGATAGCCGGATCGGTTTTTGTCGCCTTTGCTGTTTCTTTATTGATCCAGGAAATAAAGGTGTACAGGCTAAAAATCGGTCTGCTTCTTATTCCTGCGCTATTCACAATATTACTGGTGTTTTATTTGAATTATGCCGGATATCTGTATTATTCGGAGATCATATGTTTTGCTGATGGGATATATGTATTGAAAGGGGAAGCCGGATGGGTGATTTATGCTCCGTGGTTTTTATTGGCTTTCAGTCCATTGTTGAGTCCATTATTTGACTTAGTCTTTGTTGCGATAGAGAATAAATATTGGAGGATAGGTACTCAGGTCGTTATATTTTTACTCTGTGGTGCTTTTTTATTGTCAGAATATGATGATAGAAAGTCTTTGCCGGTAAAAAAATATGCGTATTATGCAGATCACGAAAAATGGGAAAAGATATTACATAGTTGTAAGAAACAGAAACCTACGGATTTATTATGTCTTAATTATCAAAACTTGGCTTTGGCAGAACAGGGCGTTTTGGCAGACTCTTTGCTTATGTATACACAGCAGGGGAGTAAAGGGCTGTTTGTCGATTGGAATATGACGCCGTTTGTTTCTATGACACTACAAAAGATATGTTATTACTATGGAGATATAGCATCGGCTCGGAAGTATGCTTTTGAATGTAATGTTTGTGCACGATCAGTCGGATATCCACAGACTTTAAAAATGCTGGCAACATGTAATTGGGAGATGGGAGAGTATGCAGTTGTAGATAAATATCTTTCCTATTTGCACAAAACATGGGTTTATCGGAATTGGGAGGTGGACACTCTCTGTTTGAGACGAGTCGAATCTCAGGCCGATAATTTTGTATATCTCCAAGACATAGACCTGTTGGCTTATGATAATGTGCATAATAAGAAGTTGGCAGATTTTGTTCTATGCTCATATTTGTTGGATAAGAACCTGAATGAGTTTTTGAAAGCATTTTACTATTTCTATAAAAATGAGAAAAATGTCCCGGTTATTTATCAGGAGGCAATTTTTCTGGGAGCACAAAGCAACCCTCAAATACTTGATTATTTCTTTATACCGGATTCGTTGAAAGAGCGTTTTCTGGCTTATCAATCCTTTTGTAAGACGAATCACTTGGATATATCTACGAATATGGAGAATAGGGATATTCATTGTTATACAAGTAGTTATTGGTATTATTACGATTTTAATCCTGTTCGTTTATGATTAAATATTTATTGTTTTGCTGGTATGTAATTCTGTTTTTGTCTTGTTGTGAAGAAGAGAGACCTGGTTATGCAACGAGAGAACTTATATTTCCTGATTACAGAAATGTTACAATTCCGGTTGATATTGCACCGTTATCTTTTTATGTAAATCTGCCGGAAGTGAATGAGAATGTTCAGGTATTATTATGTACACGAACCAAACAGTTAAATCGCCGGGGTAAAGAGGTGCGTTTTTCTTCACTCGAATGGAGAGAGTTAGTGACATCTGATAGTGTAATGAATGTTTATATTCAGAAAAAGACTGACCATTTGTGGAACTGCGTTGATTCTTTTAAGATATATATATCCTCGGATCCGATAGATCCTTATCTTTCATATCGCCTGATTGAGCCAGGATATGAGGTGTGGGGGAATATGGGGATTTATCAACGTTGTTTGGCTAATTATGAAGAGGATGCCATTTTTGAAAATTCAAGAGTAAAAGAAATTTGTGTGAATTGTCATGCGACCAATCAAGGAAACCCGGAAGAGTATATATTCCATCAGCGCCCTAAACCGGCAGGAACTATTTTAGTTAAAGATGGAGTTGTTAGTAAATTGAATACGGATTATTCCGAAAAAATAAAAACTTTAGTTTATCCATCTTGGCATTCATCAGGTAAATATATAGCTTTTTCTGTAAACAAGACGGTACAGGCAGTACATTCACAGCACAGGAATCGCATTGAGGTGATGGATCTGCACTCGGATATTGTGATCCTGGATGTGCAAAAGAATATACTTTTAACCAGTTCTCTATTATCGTCGGCTGATGCTTATGAGACTTTTCCCTGTTTCTCTTCCGATGGAAAAAGGTTATACTTTTGCTCTGCTCCTGCAATATCGTTACCGGATTCATTTAATTACGTACGATATCATTTATGTAGCCTGGATGTGGATTTGGAGAAAGGGACTTTGGGAAGTAAAATTGATACGGTGATACGAGTCGATACACTAAATGCCAGTATCTCTTTCCCTAAAATATCACCCTCCGGGCGTTTTATGTTATACACACGACATGCTTATGGTAATTTTTCTATCTGGCATCGGGATGCGGACTTATGTATGTTTGATTTGCATAACCAAAGAGAAGTAGATACATCGATCTTAAATTCGGAAGAAACGGAAAGTTATCATTCCTGGTCGTCGGAAGGTCATTGGATCGTTTTTAGTAGCCGTCGGATGACAGGGCTTTTTACTTGCTTGTATCTGGCTCATATAGATTCTTCCGGACATGCAGGAAAGCCTTTTTTATTACCACAAAAAAGGAGTGATTCTTATTTTTTTCAATATAAGTCTTATAATGTACCCGAATTTATGAAGGGGCCGGTCTGCACAAGCGAAAAGGATCTGGAGGCGGTTATGGAGAGATGATGTGTCTTGCTGCTACAAAGAGTTTTATAACGGATCGGGTTTTAGCTTATTTTGTGGAGGCTTCGTAAAATAAATTCCGGAAAGTTTTGCTAATAACGAAAGAATCAGTAATTTTGCTGCCCATTTTGAGGATGTAATTAAAAACAATATAATAAATTAAATTATGATCGTAGTTCCATTGAAAGAAGGCGAAAACATTGAAAAAGCGCTTAAGAAATTTAAAAGAAAGTTCGAAAAGACAGGTGTGGTAAAAGAACTGAGAAGTCGTCAGGCTTTTATAAAACCCTCTGTTGAAAAGAGAAAACAAAACATGCGTGCGGTTTACGTTCAGCAATTGCAGCAGGTAGAAGAATAAAATATCCTGTCAGGCTTGTTTTATTGAATTCTTATTCCTATTTTCGTTGCATAATAGTTGATGCAACGCAGATATGTTGATAGATTCATTTTTAGATTATCTTCGGTATGAAAGGAATTACTCCAATTATACGATAGAGGCTTATTCGAAAGATTTGCGTCAGTTCGAAGAGTATGTAAAATTGAATAAGGAAAGCATATTTGTTCCGGGAGATGTCGATGCGGATTTAGTCAGAAGTTGGATCGTTTCTTTAATGGACGAGAAGATTTCTCCGGTGTCGGTCAATCGGAAATTAAGTTCTTTGAAGTCTTTTTTTAAATTCCTTATGAAGCAGGGAAGCATCTCTGTGAATCCATTAAGGTTAATAACCGGACCGAAGACAAAAAAGCCGTTACCTTATTTTGTAAGAGATAAGGAAATGGAGTTGTTGTTGGATGGAGATGGATTTGATGAGGATTTTGAAGGTGTAAGGGATCGTCTGATACTTGAAATGCTGTATGATACAGGTATCCGCCGTTCGGAATTGATCGGAATACAAGATTCCGATGTGGATTTCGGAGCGATGCAGATACGTGTGACAGGTAAGCGTAACAAGCAGCGGTTGATTCCATTTGCAGAAGGGTTAAAGAACTTGATACAAGCATACACTGAAGTTCGAAATCGTGAAGTTGGTTCGGAGAGCGGATGGTTTTTTGTAAGAAAAAACGGGGAGCAGTTGTCGGCAGGTATCGTATATACTATAGTAAAGAAGAAACTGTCGGAGATCCCAACATTGGCGAAACGTAGCCCTCATGTATTGAGACATTCGTTTGCAACAAGTATGTTGAATAATGGAGCAGAGTTGAACGCTGTGAAAGAGTTGCTCGGACACAGTAGTTTGGCTTCAACCAGCGTTTACACACATACAACCTTTGAGGAATTAAAAAAAGTGTATCATGCTCATCCAAGAGCTAAAAAAGAAGGAGGTTAATTATGGACATTAGAATTCAAGCAATCCATTTTGACGCTACAGCGCAGTTAGAAGCGTTTATTCAGAAGAAAGTTAGTAAGTTGGAGCAATACTTCGACGGCATAATATTGGCAGAAGTAACATTAAAGGTCGTGAAGCCTGAAGCTGCTAAGAATAAAGAGGCTGCTGTACGTTTAAAAATAAAGAATGGCGATTGCTTTGCGGAGAAGGTAAACGACACTTTTGAAGAGTCAATTGACGAATGTGTTGAAGCTTTGGAAAAGCAATTAGTTAAATTCAAGGAAAAAATCAGAGCCAAATAAAAAAAACGGTAGATAAATTTGGTATGTAAGAAATAATATCTAAATTTGCAGCCGTTTCGCCTACCCGACGAAACGGCTTCTTTTAGAAAGAAGGTTTGCCTCTTTAGCTCAGTTGGCCAGAGCACGTGATTTGTAATCTCGGGGTCGTTGGTTCGAATCCGACAAGAGGCTCAAAAGAATTGAAATTTGAAATGGGCAGTTACCAGAGTGGCCAAATGGGGCTGACTGTAACTCAGCTGTCTTTCGA
>OATI01000102.1_pt1 | contig 115563 bp, 89 predicted proteins | sample 1494981 | NCBI WGS metagenome assembly OATI01 (sample SAMEA2579952, study PRJEB22360) | human gut metagenome
TCTGAACTCTAAAAAAATCAATTTATTAATGGTTTAAACGGCTCTCTTGAGATAGAGAGCGCAATTTATTTACATATGAAAAAGATTTTGTTAAGTATTCTGTCTGTATTATTGTTTGCAGGCTTTTTGTCGGCTAAACAGCCGGTTGCTCCTTTGAAGGTAATGACGTTCAATATTCGTATGGATACGAATGCTGACGGAGATAATCAGTGGAGTAACCGAAAGGATTTAGCGGCTAATCTGGTTAAATTTTATAATACGGATATCTTTGGAGCGCAGGAAGTATTGAATCACCAGCTTACGGATCTTTTGACACGTCTGCCGGAATATGCCTATGTCGGTGTTGGTAGGGAAGATGGAAAGACCAAAGGTGAATATGCTCCGATTATCTATAAAAAAGACCGTTTCGAACTTGAAGACAGTGGTAATTTCTGGTTGGCCGAAGATATGAATGCCGTAGGTAAAAAAGGCTGGGATGCAGCTTGCGAACGTGTTGCTACCTGGGGTATCTTTAAAGATAAAGAATCCGGGAAAAAGTTTTTCTTCCTGAACACTCATCTGGATCATATGGGAAAAGTAGCCCGCCATGAGGGAGCTTCTTTAGTGCTTGAAGAAGCACATAAGCTATCTAAAGGCTTACCGGTTATTGTTACAGGCGACTTTAATGCGACTCCGGATGATGATCCGATAAAAGTATTGACAGATAAAAGCGATCCGCGCCATGTGATCCATACCCGTGAAGTGGCAGATTTGAAATATGGCCCGGAATGGACTTTCCATGACTACGGACGTATTCCTCTTGAAAAGAGAGAATGGATCGACTATATTTTCATGAAAGGAGACATAAAGGTTTTGACTAACGGTGTACTTACAGATACACTTAATCATCTGTATCCGTCCGATCATTGTCCGGTTATTGCAACTTTGGTAATTAAATAGAAAATATTGGTCTGTAATGGAATGCACTTCGGAGTAAATCTATTTATAACCTATTTTATATGTGTTTTATTTTGTTAATTATCGGAGGAATATTAGTTAATGACTAATTTGTGTTTGGTGTTTTTTTCTACAGTTTGTATCTTTGTATCGTTCTGAATGTAGATATACGTCTGAACAGAAAAAACCTTAGCCTAAAAGTCAGGATAATAAATATTAAACACAATAAGGTATTTTTTTTACATTGGTCTAAAGAATTGAGAATTAAAAACACAACTGGAAAAGGGTCGCCTGTGAAGGTGGCCCTTTTTATTTCCAATATATTTCATGGATACTTCTTATATCTGTATATTTGCGTTCGATTTGTTAAACATAAAACATAAAGAAAATGGAGAACAATAACAAACCTTCTAACGAGATACAGGTAGAACTGTCAGAAGAAATGGCACAGGGTACTTATGCAAACCTGGCAATTATTTCACATTCAACATCAGAGTTTATACTCGACTTTATCCGTGTGGTACCGGGAGCTCCGAAGGCACAGGTGAAAAGTCGTGTGATCCTGACTCCGGATAATGCGAAGCGCTTGTTTTTTGCATTGCAGGATAACCTGGCAAAATATGAAGAACAGTTGAAAGTAGGAAATAAGACGGCTAATTTTGAAGATTTTATTCCACCGATGGGAGGCGTTCAGGGGGAAGCCTGATTTATCGTGTTTTAAACTAAAAAGGGATCGTTTCAATTATCAGAAACGATCCCTTTTTAATTTTTTGAAGCTTGTGTGTGTTACTCCATCTTCTTGTTGATAACAATGTGACCGACGTAACCAAGGATGATAACTGCCAAACCTGCGATAAGGATAGTGTTGGTTACACCTCCGGTAATAGCCGGTACAGCAAGGATGATTACACCGATTAGGAGTACGATTACCCCAAGATTTTTGACTAATTCGCTCATGGTTATAGATGTTTTTATAATAATTTTCTTTTCTACCGCAAATAAAGTAATAATAACCCGATTGCAAAAATATTTTAGAATAAAAATAATGAATCCATCAAATTTAGCGGTTATATTTGTAGGATCAATACAGTTATATATGATACGAATACTTTACTTGGTTTATTTATGGCTGTTTTTTGTGCCTGTCTTTCTGGTGCTCACGATCGTTACAGCCTTAACTGTCATCGCTGGTTGTTTGCTGGGGGGAGAAAATATTTTTGCTTATTATCCGGGTATGATCTGGTCCCGGCTAACATGTTATCTGGCACTCTGTCCCGTAAAAGTAAGAGGTCGGGAAAATATAGATCGTAAACAATCATACGTGTTTGTTTCAAACCATCAGGGGGCATTTGATATTTTTCTTATTTATGGTTTTCTGGGCGTCCCGATCAAGTGGGTGATGAAGGCTGGTATCGGAAAGATTCCTTTTGTGGGAGCCGCCTGTCGTGCTGCTGGTTTTATATTTGTGGATAATTCTACGCCTAAAGCAGCAGCCCGCAGTGTGCAGGAGGCGGAACGGTGTCTCAAAAACGGTGCCTCTGTTGTTGTCTTTCCGGAAGGTTCAAGGACCTATACCGGGAAAATGATCCGTTTTAAAAAAGGCGCTTACCAGATGGCTCTCGATCAACATTTGCCGATTGTGCCGATTACATTGAACGGACCTTTTGATGTTTTGCCGATCGGATCGCTGAATGTGCATCGGCATAAAATGGAGATGATCATTCATCCGGCTATTTCAACCGAAGATATGGACCCTTCCCATAAAGGGATGCAGCAATTTGCAGACCGGACGCAGGCGATCATTGCTTCTGCCTTATGGGAGAAGTATAAGTGAAATCAGTTCCATGCTTTCAATAAACCAGTCTTGGTTACACCCAGACTGAACCCGACACTCTTGCCCAGCATCGTTCCGGTATCGGCTGCAACTGATCCGGTAAACTGCCATCCTTTTAACCGGGGATGCGTGTAGTTGATATCGACCAGGCTGGAAGTTCCGTATTTCTTATTCAGGTATGGGATATAAGAGGTCCCCCAACCGTTCATTGCCGTGAATAATACGCGGTAGGACAAGAGTGCGTTAATATTGCCTTCTGCTCCGAAATGCCAGCTTTTAACACGGTTGTTCTCAAAGCCTAAAGTACCGTCTGTGTTATATTCCGGTGCGGGAATCAGCGGTGAACCTACTCCACGGTTAAAATAAGAAAAACCAGTCCGGTATTCTCCATTATTATAATAATCATCGTTTCCACCTCCGCGGCCGCCTTTCCATTTATCACGGTCGAATGTGATAAAGTGCATCGGTCCACTTTGATTCATTGTTACCAGATATTCGGCTACAATTTTATTTAGCCAGGGAATAGTCGGTAAATCGACTTGAATACCCCATAAGCCGTCCGTTTTATTGGCAAACTCCATCCCCGACTTATCATTGAAATAATGTTGATAATAAAAATGTCCTCCCCAGTCCTTTTGTGTGTAACTTAATTTGAAATCGTAAGAACCGTAATGGCTGCCCAGTACGTTGATCTGATCGGATGCTGTTGCGTCGTCGCCACCCTTTTGTCCGAAAACTACTCTTATGAAATCTTTAAAAGATTGTGGTTGCTTGCCGATTCTGGGATTAGTGGAAGTACCTCCCCATTGGGCAAAATGCTGAACACCGGCTGTGAAGGATAAAGGAAAATTATTTTCTGTGTCCTTAATGCGGAAGAAGAAGGATTTATGATGCCATAATACATTCTTCACGTAAGTCTGTTTCGAGTTGGCGAAATCTTTCAGGTAATCGGTATCGAATGACTTACCTACGGCAAAATCACCTCTCACCTGTAGCCACCCTTTAGTTAAGGGAACTAATGTAAATTCAGGCATACTGATATTAATTTCCGGGATAGGACGGGCATTAGCCGATTGAGTCATATCACCCGAACTCAGGTTACGGTCCCATAACGAATTATACCGTTCCTTACTTCCAATGCTGAGCAGCATGCTTCTGTATCCTATTTCCGCATAAGCCTGTTGAATGAAAACATTACGGTGGCGTGGTACGGCTGCAACGAGATCCAACCCTGCGCCCCAGTAGAACTTCGAACCGAAATGTTGGTTATGAAAAACTCCTGCATTCAAAAGCCCGTTTCCTGCATCCAACGGAACAACTCCATAGCGGTTGCTGACCATCCAGAACGGGGTGTTCGAACCGGTTGCTGCCGAACCGAACAGCTCGGCTTTATAAATTGTGGAATCTTGTATCTTGTTGATCTGGGAATAACTGCGAACAGAAATACTAAGCAAACTTATTCCTATTAATATAATATGTAAGGCTTTCATTTAATTTACTTTTTTGTCCGCAACAAAGGTAATGATAAATATAATGCTTCAAGAGACTCATTTAAAAAAGAAGCTTAAGCATTATAAAAATACAAATATAATTGTATCTTTGTTGTCACTGCTTGATTTACAACGTTTGATATGGATGATAAGCTACTTTTGTTTGAATTTCTTGATGCTGAAAAGTATAGAATTTCATTATCTTTGGGGGAATGTCAGTTAGATTCCAAACCTTTAGGGAGGAATGAGGCAGGCATAGTCTTCAAAGCGAGAATGAATGGAAAAGATGTTGCCTTGAAATTCTTTTTGTTTAATGGCGATGACTCAAGAAAAGGGAAGTGGTTAAATAAACTTAAAGCAAGATACCTGGAAATATCGCTTCTGGAGACAAGAAATAACATTGTCCAGTATGCCGACTTTGATATCGTAACTGTCGAAGGGGAGGAAATACCGGTCCTTGTGATGAAATTGTATAAATGTTCGTTGGAAGAATACCGGAGTATACTTTCGATGGATACTTTCCTAAAGTTGTTCCGTTTCCTGACGAACACCGTACAGTTCCTGCATAGCATGGGAATCAGCCATGGAGCTATAACTCCCCGTAATATCCTGGTGGACGATCATAATGATTTTGTCCTGACGGATGTCTCTATTCTGGAGAATAACGATGCCGGTTATTCAGATATCACCGCGATCGGAGAGGTACTGCAATGGTATGCTTTCGGAAATATCAGTAACGATGCTGGCATAAGCAAGGTTTTCCCGGCATTGAAACTGTATGACCAGATCGTGGAACGTTGTCTGACACAGGATAACAGCCGGCGCTTCCGTTCGGTGGATGAGATATTGGCTTTTGTAGAGATCCAGAAAGAACGTGATCCGAGTGAATTATTGAAAGAGTTCAGCCTGATCTGCCGGAAGAACTTTCCTAAGGAACTTCCCGAGTTTGTTCATTGTTCGGACCAGGCAAAGATCATAAAACTCTTTTCCGAGTTTGTCTCCAGAAAAGACTTCTTTGGCGGCAACCTGATCTATTTCACGGATGTGGAGCGGAATGTCTTTTCTCCTCAGATATGCAAGAACGGATATATCAAGTTCGATAACTCAGCACAATATAAGGTGTTGGATATCTGGATTCACAGTGACAGCGATATGCGGAACGACTATATCCTGGTTCACCATTCGAACACACTGCCCGAAAAGGTAAACGGCAAGGATGTGTACCGCTGGGCCGTTTATGAAGAACGTACGCAGATCACCTGGGAGGAAGCGATGAACGGTTTCGCCGAAAGCGACGGGGACATTATCGCGCTGGACCGGACTAAAATTGAGTTTTACAACCGCATCTCCCGTGAGGGGTATACTTTTATTGCGCTGAACCATCTGCATAGCCTGGCATCTCCCGCCAATGCCGGGACGTTACGCGATTACTTTTTCCGTTTTAGCTTTAGTTATGTCAACCGTTACATTCTGGAAGATATGAATAACCAGATGAAGCAACATATCTCGGCTCTCGGAAGAAAATAATCAGAAGCCTTTCCGGTTCATCCAGTCGAAAACCGTCCGGTAGGTGTGGTCGCGGGATTCTTTTTCGGAGAGTATCAGGTCATGGATGCCGTTCGGTATTGTGTCGCGGGTCACATACTCTCCCAGCTTCGGAGCATACTTCTGGATATCGTGTACATCCAGTACTATGTCGGAAGATAGATATTCGTTATGCCACTCTTTGGTCTCCGGATATGACTTGTCGGACGACATGACCAGAACCGGACAATCCAGGTGCAGGCCTTTCCTTACTTTTCGTTGCCCTTCCTGAATAGCCTTTATCCAGCCAGCCTTTTTAGGATGCCCGTTAATCATCTTCCAGTTTGTGTCGTATTCCCATTCTCCTTTGAACTGCTTCAACAGGCTGTGTGCGTAAGATGCAATGCCATAGCCTTGTACGGTCAGGTTCGGCAAGAATCTCCCTATAAATGCCACAGCCGGAATAGCAACCTTTTCCATAAACCATCCGAAGTTCCAGTCGAGGAAAGGACTGTTCAATATCAACCCGTCGACCGGAAGGTTATCCTTTTTACTATCCAGGTATAATGGTGTGATCAATCCTCCCGTGGAATGCGCCATCAACAGGATCCTATCATTCCCTTCCGAATGTATGGTTGCCAGTGCCGTATCGATATCTGCGAAATACTCCGTAAGGCTTTTGCAGAAAAACGGATTCTGGTTGGGGAGGATGGAACGCCCGTATTTTCGCAGGTCCATCGCATAGAAGTTGTAACCGTGTGCATTCACGCTATCGCCCAGTTGCTTCTGAAAAAAGTAATCGTTGTAACCATGAATATACAGGACCGCCTGTTTTACATCGGGCAACTGAGGCTTCTTGACCAGCGTACAGACCACTTTCCCTTCGTAATCGTCGGGCATTTGAAAAGTACGACGCAGGTATCCGTCTCCCAGTACATCAGGTATATATTGGGCATACAGGCTGGCTGCCAGTAGAATAAGTAAAGATGTAAAATAAAGTTTGCGTCTCATAATCGTTTTCCTTTTATAACCGCGACGGGTATATCATTGTTCCGGTCACAAAGGTAGGTAAACAATTAGAACGGAAGACATCGTATTTTAATCTTTTCTATATTACTATTTAGTTCTTTCCTCTTGTCTTTTTATTCATTCCGGCATGCATGAATTTAATTTTGAGCATGCTGGAAATTAAATATGAGCAAGCTAAAAATTGATTTTGAGCCTGCTCAAAAGAAATAGAATAAGGTAGGAAAATACGAAAAGTCTATGACAAACAAGTTAAAGAGTCAAGTCTTTCCGGTTAGTTTGATTTATGCTGCTCTTTATTTCATTAAATAAAATAATTGTGTACTTTTAGGACTTCATTAATGATCAATAAGGGAAGATAGTTATGAGACGTTTTTATTCTTTGTTACTGATGGTGCTGTGTTGCACCGGTTTGTTTGCCAAGACGAAGAAGGCAGTGTATATAATCATCGACGGGGTTCCTGCCGACCAGATCGAGAGACTGCATACTCCGGCGATTTTTGATATAGCATCGAGGGGAGCCTATGGCAGGGCTTATACCGGAGGTGAGATAGGAGGATATTCCCAGACCGCTACGATCTCGGCGATCGGATATACCAATTTGTTGACATCTACTTGGTTTAATAAGCATAATGTGGGCGGCAATTCGGACCTGAAACCCAATTATAACTACTGGACTATCTTTAGAATCGCGAAAGAACAACCCAAAGAGTATAAAACAGCCATTTATTCCAGTTGGACGGATAACCGTACCGTGTTGATCGGGGAAGGGAAGAAAGAAACAAACAATCTTAAAATAGATTATGTAAAAGACGGTTACGACCTGGATACAGTCCGTTTTCCTAAAAAGGAGAAGGATTTGCATATCTTCGATATAGATGAACAAATATCGAAGGATGCCGCAGAAGGTATCCGTAAAGAGGCGCCCGACTTGAGCTGGGTTTATCTGTGGTACACCGACGACGCTGGGCATATTGCCGGAAACGGGGCTTTCTTCGACGAATATGTCCGGAAGGCCGACAATCAGGTTGCCCGTATCTGGGAAGCCGTCAAGTACCGCGAAGCGAACTTTGATGAAGAATGGATGGTTGTTGTTACAACCGATCACGGACGCGGAGAGAATGGTCACGGTCACGGAGGGCAGTCCTGGCGCGAACGTACTACCTGGATATCGACCAATATCCCTGTAAACAGTCATTTTACAAAAGGCTCCCTGGCTATCACGGATATCGCTCCTTCCATTTGCCGTTATATGGGATTTGAAATCCCGCAGGCTGTACTTTGGGAGCAGGACGGCATGTCGTTTATCGGGCAGACCGATATTTATGATTTGCAAACCCTGCCTTATGATAATACAGTGGAATTATCCTGGAAATCCTATACAGGAAATGCCCCGGTCACAGTCTATGCCGCTTCCGCTAATAAGTTCAGGGAAGGCGGAAAGGATGAGTGGACTAAGCTCGCGGAACTTCCGGCCGGCGTGAAAAGTTATACGGTCGATCTGCAGGTTCTACCGGCATCGCAGTTTTATAAGTTCGTTGTCGTGTCTCCGGGCAATCATCTAAATCGCTGGCTGGAAAAATAAGATTTTCCGGAAAAGATGATTCATTTGACGGTTATATAATGTATGCCGCCGTCGAAGACCATGAAATAAAAGAAATAACATTGATGGGATAAATAAAATGAATAGTATGAAAAAGACTTTATGTACCTCTGCTTTCTTGTTTTTTGCAGGGCAACCTTTAATGGCGCAGGAACGTCCGAATGTGATTGTTTTCCTGGTGGATGATATGGGATTGATGGATACTTCGCTGCCGTTTCTGACGGATGAAGCCGGCAATCCGGTTCGTTACCCGTTGAACGATTGGTATCAGACACCGAATATGGAACGGATGGCCCGGCAGGGAATCCGCTTCTCCACCTTTTATGCACAAAGTGTAAGTTCGCCGTCGCGTGCCTCTATTATGACCGGACAAAACTCGACCCGCCACCGGACGACCAATTGGATCAACTCCGAGAATAATAACAAAACCCCGTTCGGCCCGGAAGAATGGAACTGGAAAGGCATATCGAAGAGTGACGTAACCTTGCCCCGTGTCCTGCACAATGCCGGCTATAAAACGATCCATGTCGGCAAAGCCCATTTCGGTTGCCAGAACAGCGATGGCGAGAATCCTCAGAATATCGGTTTTGATGTGAATATCGCCGGTTCTTCCATCGGTCATCCGGGAAGCTATTACGGCGAGAACGGTTACGGTCATATCAAAGGGCAAAAGGCCCGTGCCGTACCCGGGTTGGAGAAATATCACGGAACGGATACCTTCCTGAGCGAAGCCTTGACCCTGGAGGCCAATGAGCAGATCAGCCAGGCGGTGGGAGAGGAGAAGCCTTTCTTCTTATATATGTCCCACTATGCCGTGCATTCTCCTTTCGAAGCAGACAAGCGTTTTGCCGGTCATTACCGCTATACGGAAAAGCCGAAAGCCGCCGCCGATTTCGCTACACTGATAGAAGGTATGGATAAGTCGCTTGGAGATATCATGGATCATCTGGAAGAGTTGGGTATTGCCGAAAATACGCTGATTATCTTCCTGGGTGACAATGGCTCCGATGCGCCGTTGGGTGATGATAAAGGATATACCTCTTCTGCTCCTTTGCGTGGAAAGAAAGGTACGGAGTTTGAAGGTGGCGTTCGGGTTCCGTTCATTGCCTGCTGGGGTAAGCCGGATACAAAAAATCCCAACCAGAAGAAGTTGCCGATAGAAACAGGCGCTATCCAACGTCAATTGGGTACGGTAATGGATATATACCCGACGGTATTATCTCTTGCCGGAGCAAAAAATCCCAAAGGCCATGTCGTTGACGGTGTGGACTTGCGTACCCAGTTTAGTGGTAAAAAGAATGATACCCGCTCGGAGAAAGTCTTGATGCATTTCCCGCATGAACACCGTGGTAGCTACTTCACTACGTATATCGATGGCGACTGGAAACTGATTTACTATTATAACCCGGAAAGACCTTCCGAACCTCGTTACCGTCTCTATAACCTGAAGAACGACCCGGGCGAAGCGCTCGACCTGTCTCTTCGTGATAAAGATCGTGTGAAGACGATGGTTAAGTCTATGGCTGCCCAGTTGGAAGCAGAAGGAGCGCTTTATCCGGAAGATGCGGAGGAGAATGTGTTGAAACCGTTCTATTAAGATTAATTTAGATGTGTAAAAGTCTCTATTTAGTTTGTCTGTTAAGTGTTTTGTTGGCCTGTAAAAAGCAAGCGGTCAATAACGCTCCCATAGGGAATGGTGATACCTGGACCGTAGAGCAGCCGGAAGGTTTTATTATCCCCGATGATTGGGAACATGAGTTTGAGAAAGATGAAAATGGCGATAACATCTATATGGTTGTCGAAGAAATGCCTGAACCTCCATTGGAGTTGAAAGCCTTTTTGAACTATCTGACAGTTGTCAATCCTGAGCAACAGGGACGTGTTGTCATTTCTTTACTTGTAGGTAAAGGCGGAACAGTCTCTCATCCGAAAATTCTTCGCTCGGTGAATGAAGAATTGGATCAGGAGGCACTTAGGATTATAACGTCTCTGTCCAAATGGAAACCAGGCAAGCAAATGGGGGAAAATGTAGTTGTACGATACACACTCCCGGTCAATTTTGTTAAGACAAAAAAAGAAGCAGAGAAACTTTGTCAGGATTTCTTGGATAGAATAAATAGTCAGAAAAAAATAGATGAAGATGAATGAAAAGGCAGCGTTACCTTGTAAAGCTGTTTTAATCAATGAAATAGTGCTGTAAGATGGAGATGTGGTGCCGGGAAACCAAAAACTTTTGCAGAACATATAGAATATAACTTCCGTAATAGGAGTTACAAATAGTTTTGTATATTTGCCACATGTTAACGGATACGACAGATGAAAAAATCCTGATGGAAGAGCTTTCGAAAGGCAATCATGAAGCCTATCGAAAGCTCTTCATGCGTTATTATCCCAAGGTCCGTTATTTTATATTGGGGTTGGTGAAGTCGGAAGAAGAAGCGGATGATCTTGCCCAGGATGTGTTTGTAAAACTTTGGACGAACAGGCAACAGTTTGTTGAAGTAAAGACTTTTGGAGCTTATCTTTATGTATCAGCTAAAAATACGACATTCAATTACATCGAATCCCGACAGAAACGTCAGGAAGGTTTAGATAAAAAAATTTCGGATGATGATAGCGCATTTTCTCCACATGAGGAAATGGTTGCAAAAGATTTACAACTATTGGTCGATATGGTTGTAAACAGCATGCCTTCACAACGGAAAATAATCTATCGTCTGAGCCGGGAGGTTGGATTATCGAACGACGAGATTGCCGGACAACTTCAGTTGGCAAAGAAGACGGTGGAAAATCATTTGAATTTAGCCTTGAAAGAGTTAAGGGATGCTATATTGTTATTCTTAATGGCTTATTTATGTTAAGGCGTTGGGTGTGGTGGAGAAAAATACTGTCAATATTAATTTAGGCAACTAAGCAAACTTGAATGAGTAAGATAGAGAAAATAGTAAATTACTTCTTCTACCATGACTTTTCGGATGAAATGGTAGAAAAGGTACATTCGCGTCTGGTAGAATCGGGTGATGATGAGGAAAAGGAAGTTGCTTTAGAAAACATCTGGGAGGAAATCGGCTGTCCGGAAAATAATGTGCAGGCCGAACAGGCTTTTGCTAAAGTCGGGAAGATACTAGGAAGGAAGCCTGCCGATGAAAACGAGATGCCAAAGAAGTGTTCGTTCCATATCCCTGCTTGGGGACGGGCGGTTGCTATTTGGCTTATCCCTCTGCTTTCAATCGTCTTTTCTTATTATATGTATAAGGAAGCATCAGGTTTTAAAGAGGTTGCTTTTGTTGAACATTATGTCCCGGAAGGAAAACGGGAGCAATTGCTTTTGCCTGATGGAAGCAATGTGTGGCTGAATTCTGGAACGTTGCTGATTTATCCTGCTGAGTTTACCCATAAGACTCGTGAAGTCTATCTGGCCGGGGAAGGTTACTTTGATATAGAGAAAAATCCGGAACATCCTTTCATCGTGAAAACCCGTCTGCTCCGGGTGGAAGTTATAGGAACGAAATTTAATTTGTCGGCTTATCCGAAAGCATCTCGTATAATAACAACTTTGGAACAGGGAGAGGTAAAAGTTCTGTTGGCTGATAATGAGGGCATGCCTTATTATCTCAAACCTGACGAGCAATTGATTTATTTACCGGAGACAGGTAATGTAAAGCGCGAGGTCGTATCGGCTGAAAGTAGTTCTGACTGGAAAGAAGGAGGTTTATTATTCAATAATACTCCATTTAATGATCTTCTTGAAATGCTGGAACGGGTCTATAATGTCAATGTCCATTTGCAAACTTCCGCTTATTACTCTAATCGGCTGACAATTCATTTCAATAAAAATGAATCTTTAGAGAACGTAATGATGTTAATAAAGGAGATGATTCCAGGCCTGGAATATCAGATAGAAGGGGAGAATATCTATTTAAAATAATTGTTAGTTATTTCAAATGTGTCAAAAGTTCGTATTAGGGAACGCAGACGACACAGACAGAGCGCAGAGAAACGCAGACAATATTGATTATTAATAATATAAGTCTGCGTTTCTCTGCGTGTTCTACGTCATCTGTGTGCAATAATAGCTTTTTGAAGTGCATCCTCTGTTTTTGTATATATTAACAAATCATCATTGGGTGTAGTCTCTCTTTGGACTGTCCTTGTTATGAATACGTACTCAAAAATAATCTAATTGTTTAATTTGTTTCAATCAGGTATTGATATGAATAGAAATAAATCCATAAAGATCGCAACTTTTTGTCTGAGCTTGCTGTTGGCTGGTTCTCTCCAGCTAAATGCACAGAATGTCACTTTTAATGAAGGTTCGGTACCTTTGAAAAAAGCATTTGAGAAGATAGAGTCTGTCTCGGAATACAAGATCGCTTATAATGACACCCATTTGGATGTTACTAAAAAAGTAGTTTTAAACCAGCAAGACAAGGATGTTCTCGATATCTTATCTGAGTTATTGAAAGATACTGGCTACACCTTTAAGCAAAGCGGGAACTATTTGGTTATAATTCCTGATGTTCGTCAACAGACTCAAAAGAAAAAGAATGTAACCGGTGTGATTAAAGATGAGGCCGGCTTGCCTGTTATTGGTGCAAACGTAGTGGAAAAAGGAACGACAAACGGTACGATAACAGGCGTCGAAGGGAATTTCTCTATCGAGATTACGAACGGAGCTATCCTTTTGGTTTCTTATATTGGTTATGATAAGCAGGAAGTACAAACGACAGAGAAAAATTCTTATATCATCCGGTTGCATGAGGACCAGCAGGCACTGGAAGAAGTGGTTGTTGTAGGATACGGTACGATGAAGAAAAGTGATTTGACCGGGTCTTTGTCATCTGTCAAATCGAAGGATCTGACGATCATTCCGGCAAACTCCCCGGCAAGGGCTTTGGCCGGTCGTGCGGCAGGTGTTTATGTATTGCCTAAAACGGGTGCTCCCGGTGGAGAAGTCAATATTCGCATCCGTGGTACGAACTCTATTATGGGAGGTAATGAGCCGCTTTATGTGGTGGATGGTTTTCCCTATGGTGGTAATCCGTCATCAATCAATAACGAAGATATAGAATCTATCGAAGTGCTGAAAGATGCTTCTGCAACAGCGATCTACGGATCGAGAGGGGCTAACGGCGTGGTGATGATAACGACAAAGAAAGGTAAAAGTGGTGCAACTAAAGTTGAATATACTGGTAGTTTCACCCAGAACTCGATCCGTAAAAAACTGGATTTACTGGACGCATCGGAGTATGCAACTATGATCAATATGATGTATGAAAATGACGGGAACAAACCCTACTTTGATAACCCGGCGAGCCTGGGGAAAGGTACGGACTGGCAAGATTTCATTTTCCAGAACGCTCCGTTATGGAATAATAATGTATCGGTTACCGGAGGAAGCGATAAGACACAGTTCTCGGTAGGCTTTGGAGCTTATAATGAGAAAGGTATTATCAGGCACAGCCAGTATAAACGTTATTCTGTCCGTGCAAATCTGAATCATCAGGTTAATAAGTATGTCGACTTGTCTTTCAGTACTCATTACAGCCGTATCAATAAGAATAATAAAGATTATGGAGGCGTTGGCAGAGGAGGTTCATTGATCAGTGGAACTATCGGTGCTCCTCCAACACTTACTCCTTATCAGGATGATGGCACAATAACTGTCCTGAGAGGTGCTTATCCTTTCATTGCTGACGGTGGTATCAATCCGTTGAATTATATAGATGAGCAGAAAGATGAAACTGGCTCTGACCAACTACTGGTAAATGCCGCATTAACGATCAAACCGGTACAGGGATTGACTATCCGGTTGTCCGGCGGTTTGACTTCGGGTAATGAGCGTACAGATTCTTATGTAACCAAGAAGTTCTATAATTCGGCAGGTGCTGCGGCTGTAGCTTCCAGTACGAACCAGAGTATATTGAGTGAAAATATTATTACTTATAATAAGACATTCAATAATATACATGATTTAACCGTAATGGGAGGTTTTACTTATCAGACGAATACGGGTAAATCTGTATCTGCCAGCGGCAGTGGTTTTGTGAGTGATGTGACGGAAACATACGATCTGTCTTCGGCAGCCGTATCCGGCATTCCTTATTCGGCTTACGCCAAATGGTCGTTGCTTTCTTACCTGGGGAGAGTTAACTATACTTTAATGAATAAATATATGTTTACGGCGAGCTTCCGTTCCGATGGTTCGTCTCGTTACAGCGAAGGAAATAAATGGGGGAACTTTCCGTCCGGAGCTATTGCCTGGCGGGTGAAAGAGGAAGAATTTATGAAAAAAGTGGATGCCATATCCGACTTTAAGCTGCGTGCCAGCTTCGGTATGAGCGGTAATACGGCAATCTCTCCTTATCAGACAATGAATATGCTATATGCTTCCAAAGTCATATTCGGCAAGAGTGTGTCTACTGCATTTGCTCCGTTGAACCGACTTCCTTCTTCTCTGAAATGGGAGACGACTGCACAGTATGATATCGGTCTGGATTTTGGTTTGTTTAATAACCGTCTTCACCTGACTGCGGATTATTATAATAAGAAAACAAAGGATTTGCTGAACAGCGTTCAGATACCGTCTTCTACGGGATATACAAATTCAATTCGTAATGTGGGAAGTATTCGCAACCAGGGAGTGGAATTTACTGTAGATGCTGTGGCTTTGCAGGGAGAATTCAATTGGATACTTTCAGCCAATATCGCCATTAACAGGAATAAAGTGTTGAAACTGAATAACAGTGAAGTAATTAGAGGTACGACCCGTAACCTGACCGTATTGAACGATTTCGTTAATATCCTGATCGAGGATGAACCTTTGGGTATCTTCTACGGCTACAAGGAAAACGGATATGATGAGAACGGTAAGATCGTTTTCCAAGATCTGGATGGCGAACCCGGCTTGTCTTTTGACGATAAACAGAAGATCGGAGATCCGAACCCTGATTTTATCGGAGGTCTGAATTCTGCTATGAGATATAAAGGCTTCGAGTTGAACCTGTTCTTTTACGGCTCATTTGGTAATGATATTTTCAACATGAGTAAGGCAAGTGTGAATATGGACTATCTGGTTGGTTTGAACAAGACGAAGGATATCTTGTATGATAGTTGGACGCCTACCAATACAAATGCTCAGAACCCACGTTTGTCCATTAATAACCCGATCAATGTTTCGGATCGCTTTGTGGAAGATGGCTCTTTCCTGAAACTGAAGAATATTCAGCTGGGTTACCATATCCCTTGGGATAAACTGGGTATCAAGTGGATCAATTCCGGTCAGGTGTATGTTAGCGGCCAGAATCTGTTGACGTTTACAAAGTATTCCTGGTATGATCCGGAAGTGAACTCATTTGGTGGTGGCGCATCTATAGATCAGGGGATAGACTATTTGACCTACCCGACTTCAAAATCAGTGTCCGTAGGTGTAAAGTTGGAATTTTAATTGATTTAATACTAATAAGAATATGAAAAATATAATTATAGCACTTTGTTGCCTGTTATTTACGGCATGTAGCGATGTACTGGAAGAACATCCTAAAGCATTAGCATCGGAGACTTTCTATAAGACGCATGAAGATGTTAAGTATGCATTGAATGCAATGTACGATCCGTTGGAACATTCATATGCAATGGGAGCCCTTTATCCTGCCCAGCAGGAGGCATATGCCGATTATGGATTCGGACGCGGAAGTTATACGTTGGTAAGCGAGTATCAGGGACTGGATGATACCAATATCGGACGTATCGGTTCTATGTGGGAGTTTTTTTACCGTGCGATCCGTAATGCAAACCTGGTACTGGAAAGGGTTCCTTTTTCAGATGAGTTGACGGATAGCGAGAAAGCGACTGCTTACGGTGAGGCCCGGTTTATCAGGGCAATGGTCTATATGTTGATGGTCCAGAACTGGGGTGGAGTCCCTTTGCGGGTTGTGGAGAATGCGATGGAAGTCAATGTTCCCCGTAGCTCTGTTGCTGAGGTATGGGCACAGATTGAATCCGATCTGCGTTTTGCTGCCGGTAATGGCATACTTCCTTCTGTACCTAGAAAGTGGGGAACACCTTCCCATTGGTCGGCAAAGACGCTTTTAGTTGAATGTCTGTTGCATCAGAAAAAGTACGAAGAAGCTAAAAGTATTGCGGAGGAGATCATAAATTCCAAAGTATATTCTTTGATAAAAGTGTTGGAGGAAGATGATTTTGCCAACTTGTACGGCGCAAATCTGGTATCGACTACTGAAGAGATATTCTATATCAAATATGCTCAGTTAGTCTGGAGAGGGTGGGAGTTCCCGATGTTTCCACATCATCCGGGAGGAGGCTATATCAATGGCAATGGATACTTTGCCTTGATCTCTGATTCTCAAAATAAAGTGATCGCGAACTGGGATGATAACGATCTTCGTAAATCATGGAACTGGTATAGCTGGGATATCGGTATAGGGCCAACCACTATCCTGAACCGAAAGTATCGCGACAAAACAGCACCTGACTTGTCCCATATCGGAGTTGATTATCCTTTATACCGGTATGCCGATCTCCTGCTTTGGTATGCGGAATTGGATTGCAGGGTGAATAACAGAGTAACCCCGGAAGCATTGGAAGTGTTGAATCAGATACACCGCCGTGGTTATGGATATGATTACGAACAGTCTTCGCCTGTCGATTTTAAATTGACGGATTTCAATGATGCAACCTCCTTCCTGAACGCTGTGATAAAAGAACGTGGTTATGAGACTTGTTATGAAGGGAAAAGATGGTGTGACCTTAAGCGGCTTGGCATAGCGAAGGAAATTATTAAGCGGGAAAAGGGTATCGATGTGGCTGAAAAGCATATGTTATTCCCGATCCCTCTGTCTGAAATGAACTATAATAAGGCGTTGGATCCGCTTAAAGATCAGAACCCCGGTTATTAATTTTAATGGGAGAGTGAGGTTTTTACGAGGCCTCCTCTCTTCTTTGGGTACATTATGAAAAAGATATTTTCGTTGTTATTTCATGTTTGTATTTGTCTGCTTCTGAGTTTTTGCATACAATGCAGAACAGGTCCGGTCGAGAGGATAAAAGATTATGAGGGGGTGGTCGCTCTATGGGATTTCTCAGAAAAGGAGGGACCTGCTATTTCTACAGGTGGAAAAGAACGGTTTGAGTTGATAGAATATCCCGGGAAGATCGATCGTATTGAAGAGGGACCTTTATCCGGATGGTCTGTATTTCTGGATGGCTCTTCCTTTTTCTCTCTTCCTTATAAGCAAACTCGAACATTGAATGTGAAAACAAATGCTGTAACAGTTGTTGCCTGGGTAAAGTGGACGGGGGAACAGAGTGGCTTTGTTGCCGGAATGTGGAATGAGTATGATGACGGAGGAAAGCGGCAATATGGCTTATTTGTCTCTTTACCTTGTTATAACGGAGCGAATCAAGTTTGCGGGCATATCTCCAAAACGGGAGGACCAACGCCTCCATTTCCTTATTCTCTTGATTATTCGGCAAGTAAGCAGGTTGTTCCTGTCAATGAATGGTGTTGTGTTGCTTTCGCTTATGACGGGCGGTATATTCGTTCGTATCTGAATGGTAAATTCGAGGCGCGCGAACCGGAGCGGATAGATAACACGGCCGGCTTTGAAGGATATCCGGATGGATTGATACATTCAAAAAATCCGTATGAGTTCCTGGATGGGATAGGTGACAATGGCTCTGATTTTACAATAGGGGCTGTGTCTTTACATTCGGGCATGGGTAATTTCTTTAAAGGGCAGATCGGCGGGGTGGCTGTTTTTGACCGGGCGCTAACTGATATGGAGATAGGAGAAATTTCTTATTTGCCGTAAAGTTTATTCGTAAATAAAGGTAGGCCTAATTGTTTGTTCAATAAGCCTACCTCTTTTCTCTGACCATTCTGTACCTTATACAATAGGGTGGCGATCATTATAGCCTGCACGTTTCATAAACCGATACGGATCTTTCAAAATATGTAACATAAAAAGGTCTAATCGTTTGTTGGTTAAAATAAAATCCTTACCTTTGCCCCGCAAATTTTTAAGTACTAACAAATATAAAACAGCGTTTTATGAACAATTATGAAACCGTTTTCATTTTAACTCCCGTTTTGTCTGACGCACAGATGAAGGAAGCGGTAGAAAAATTCACGAACCTCCTGAAAGAACAGGGTGCTGAAATCGTGAACGAAGAAAATTGGGGTTTGCGCAAATTAGCTTATCCTATCGACAAGAAAACAACAGGCTTCTACCAGTTGGTTGAATTCAAGGCAAATCCGGAAACAATCGCTACACTGGAAATTAACTTCCGTCGTGACGAACGTGTGATTCGCTTCCTGACTTTCCGCCAGGACAAATATGCAGCAGAATATGCAGCAAAGAGAAGAAGTTTGAAATCATCTAAAGAAACAGTAAAGGAGAATTAATCATGGCAGCAACTCAATCAGAAATCAGATATTTAACTCCGCCTTCAGTAGACGTTAAGAAAAAGAAATATTGCCGTTTCAAAAAGAACGGTATCAAGTATATCGATTACAAAGATCCTGAATTCCTGAAGAAATTCCTGAACGAACAGGGTAAAATTCTTCCGCGTCGTATCACAGGTACTTCTTTGAAGTTCCAGCGTCGTATCGCTCAGGCTGTAAAAAGAGCTCGTCACCTGGCGTTGCTTCCTTACGTAACCGATTTAATGAAATAATAAAAAGAGAGGAGACAGAATATGCAAGTTATTTTGAAAGAAGATGTAATCAATTTAGGTTACAAAGACGATATCGTAACAGTAAAAGACGGTTACGGACGTAACTTTCTAATCCCCACGGGTAAGGCAGTAATCGCTTCTGAGTCTGCTAAGAAAGTATTAGCTGAAAACCTGAGACAGCGTGCTCACAAATTGGCTAAGATCAAAGAAGATGCTCAGGCATTGGCTGCAAAGTTGGAAGGCGTTGCATTGACTATCGGTGCAAAGACCAGCTCAACTGGTACAATCTTCGGTTCTGTTACAAATATCCAGGTTGCTGAAGCTTTGGCAAAAGCTGGTTTCGAAGTAGAACGTAAGATTATCTACATTAAGGATGCTGTTAAGGAAGTAGGTAACTACAAAGCAATCCTTAAACTTCACAAGGAAGTTTCTGTTGAAATTCCTTTCGAAGTGGTTTCTGAATAATTCAGTAAACGATATAAAGTTGAAAAGGGCAGTCCTTCGGGATTTGCCCTTTTGTGGTTTTATATAGTTGGGTGGACTACTTTTATATTGTATAAAGATTCATCTGGTTTTGTTCTGTTATCCTATGAGCCGGATACCGGAATGAACGACGTTAAACCGGCTATGACTAATTATTTATAGAAAAAGACTTCTCTTTATCAGTAAAAAAATGCTACATTTGCCCCGAATTTGCATAAAATCGTTTACTGTGGCTAGAATATCTTTTCTATATATTAATCTGTTGATGGCCTTGTTTTTGACTCTTCCTGTACTTCAGGCGAGAGAGAAGACTTTTACTGTCGTGATTGATGCCGGTCATGGAGGAAAGGACCCTGGGGCTCGCGGTACTGTTATTAATGAAAAAGCTATTAATCTTTCTGTGGCTTTAAAACTTGGGGATAAGATAGCCGCCGGTCATGACGATGTAAAAGTTATTTATACCCGTAAGACAGATCGTTTTATAGAACTGGATGAACGTGCGAATATAGCTAACCGTAATAAGGCGGATCTTTTTATATCCATCCATACGAACTCAGTCAAAAAAGGTAGCACTGCTCGTGGAACGGAAACTTATACGTTAGGTTTGGCTCGTACCGACGAAAACCTGGCTGTGGCTATGCGTGAAAACTCTGCTATTTTGCTGGAAGATGACTATCAGCAGAAGTATGAAGGTTTTGATCCGAATTCATCCGAATCCTATATTATTTTTGAGTTCATGCAGAACAAGCATATGGAGCAGAGCGTTAGTTTTGCTTCAGAGATACAAAAATGCTTTGTCTCGGCAAAACGGGCAGATAGAGGGGTAAGGCAAGCCGGTTTCCTGGTTTTGAGGAAGACTAGTATGCCAAGTGTTTTGGTCGAACTGGGTTATATTTCGAATCGGGATGAGGAGCGTTTTATGAAATCTTCGGATGGGCAAAACCGGCTGGCGAGTGCTTTGTATGACGCATTCAGCAGGTATAAGAAAGAATACGACAGAAAGCAGGGAGGGTTATCCGGAGCTGTGCAGGGTATAACAAGCTCGGAGGTGTCTTATGTTGAATATGAAGCAACGGAAGAGGCTGTGCCTGCCGGTAGTGAAGAGGATATTCTGAATAAAAAGAAAAATGCTTCGGTTTCTTCACAAAAGAAACAAACTACTGCTGCGACTCGGACAAAATCGAATGCAACAGGGAAAATTGTCTATAAAGTGCAAATTCTTACCTCGGATAAAAAACTTTCTCCGGGGGCAAAAGTGTTTAAAGGATATAAGAATGTAGACTTCTTTGTGGAGAAAGGAATCTATAAATACACCTATGGCGAAACGACCGATTTCGATTCGATCAGGAAGTTGCGCCGACAGGCTGCTAAAGACTTTAAAGATGCTTTTATCGTAGCATTTAAAGATGGCAAAAAGGTAAAGTATTAAAAGAGAAACATATAATTTAAAAGGATGAAAAGTATATTGACCAAAGAGGCAAAGATTGGACTTGTAAGTATTATTAGTTTGGCGTTGCTGTATTTCGGGATTAATTATCTGAAAGGTATAAATTTATTTAAACCGGTAAATCATTATTTCGTTACATTTCATAATGTGAAGGATGTGACGGTATCCAGTCCTGTTTATATCGATGGTTTTAAAGTGGGATTGGTAAGGAGTATTGTTTATGATTATGAGAATACAGATAAAATAACGGTAGAGATCAGTTTGGATGATGAAATGAAACTTACGACGGGAAGTTACATTACGATTATAAAGACGCTTCTGAGTGGTGGCGAACTTCATATCCATCTGAATAAATATGTAAAGGATTATTTAAAGCCCGGGGCTACGATTGAAGGGAAGATGGAAGAGGATATGATGCAGTCTGTGCAGGAGAAGATTCTGCCGGGAGTGGAAGCCCTTTTGCCTAAGCTGGATTCTATACTGGGCGGTTTGCAGGTACTGATCAATCATCCGGCTATTACGCAGTCTCTCGATCATATAGCGAAGACTACAGGTAACCTGGAGGCTTCTACTCGTCAGTTGAATACTATGCTGAGTAAAGACGTGCCGGGTATTATGTCTGATTTGAAAGTGATAACCGGTAATTTTAATGAAGTGAGCACCAGTTTAAAAGGTTTGGATCTGGCGACTACCGTCAATTCCATTAATGCGACTTTGGCAAATCTGCAACTGACAACAGATAAGTTGAACCAGAAGGATAATACATTAGGGTTGTTGCTGAATGACAGAAGTTTATATAATAATCTGGATAGTACGATGATAAATGCATCAAGGTTGTTACTGGATCTGAAGCAGAATCCGAAAAGATATGTTCATTTTTCTGTTTTTTAACCGAAAAGAATATTAAATCATCTAATCTTATTTAGAATTTTTCCAATTAAGGAAAAAACTGTCTAAACGTAATTTTAGAGATGCATAAGGTCTTTAGATAGAGGAAAATAACGTAGTCTACGGGCCTTTTTGCATGAGAAACAGTGGGATAGCGTAATAATTAAAAGTGTCCTAAAATAAAGGGCTCTTGGATGTATAAGTGTTTAAGTGTTTGTAAATCAGACTTGTTTTCTATAACTTGTTGACACTAAATGCTATATTAAACATTCAAAAGAACCAAATAATTCGGCACTTTTTTTTTCCGAATTAATTTCTAAACTTTGTAGTCGGAAAAATAAAAAAAGTATAGTTGGGAGAGTAATAAATCATGCAGACTGAATATCAGACATTGTGGAATAAATGCCTCGCTGTCATTAAAGACATCGTGCCGGAGGCCGCTTTTAACACATGGTTCATGCCGATCATACCTTTATCCTATGAGGATAATAAGTTTACGATCCAGGTGCCGAGCCAGTTCTTTTATGAGTACCTTGAGGAGAAATACGTAAATGTATTGAAAGTTACATTATATCGTGTAATAGGTCAGGGTACGATTCTTAACTACCGTGTTATGGTAGATAAGACGACTGGTGGTACCGTAGATTATCCGGCAGAGAATGGTTCGGTAGCAGTAAAGAAGATAACTCCCAAAGATGCGAATAAGGCTCCTAATCCATTTATACAGACTGCACCTCAGGATTTGGATCCGCAGTTAAATCCCAAGTATAACTTTGATAACTATTTTGAAGGAACCAGCAATAAATTAGTGCGTACGGCAGGTGAGGCTGTTGCACAGAATCCTGGAAAGACGACGTTTAATCCTTTATTTATTTTCGGACCGTCAGGGGTTGGTAAAACACACTTGTGTCATGCCATAGGAACCCGTATCCGTGAACTTCATCCGGAAAAGAAGGTATTGTATGTTTCCTCCCACTTGTTCCGTGTTCAGTTTACCGATGCAATCCGTAAGAATACAACGAATGACTTTTTGAATTTTTACCAGAATATCGATGTTCTGCTATTGGATGATATCCAGGAATTGATCGGTATGGATAAGACTCAGAATACATTCTTCCATATATTCAATCATCTTCATCAGCTGGGAAAACAGTTGATCCTTACTTCGGATAAGGCACCTGTCGATTTGCAGGGAATGGAGGAGCGATTGATAACCCGTCTGAAATGGGGACTTACAGCTGAGTTGAGCCGTCCGGATCTTGATTTGAGAAAGAAGATCTTGAAGAATAAGATCAACCATGACGGTATTGTTATTCCGGATGAGGTATTCAACTTCATTGCGAATAATGTTACTGAAAATGTACGTGATCTGGAAGGTATCCTTGTTTCATTGATGGCGAATGCTGTTATTAATAATAAGGAAATAGATCTGCCTCTGACTAAACGTGTGGTAAGTCAGGCTGTCCGTCTGGAGAAAAAACAGCTCTCTGTTCAGATGATTCAGGAAATCGTATGTAATTATTTCAATCTGGATCAGGCGGTCATTCAGACACGTTCCAGAAAACGTGAGATTGTGCAGGCTCGTCAGATTACGATGTATCTTGCCAAAAAGTATACCGATTGTTCTTTTTCCCATATTGGGAAGATTGTAGGAAAGAAAGATCATGCCACAGTATTGCATGCCTGCAAAACAATCAAGGACCAGATGGAAACGAGCAAGTCTTTCCGTTCGTCTGTTGAAGAGATCGAGGTTAAATTAAGAAGCTGATAAATCATTTTATATAGGTGGAAAGGATGTCGTTTTATATGGCATCCTTTTTCTGTTTTGGGAAACATGGAAATGTTAGTGGTTTTCTTTTTGGAAAATATTTTTGGATTTGCGAAATGTTAATATGTTGATTTTCATATATGGTATGAAATGAATTGGAAAACCTGATATTCTTTTCGATTTTAGTTGTTTAATAATTTGGTCAATAAATAAAGTATTCTTAAACTTGCACTATTATTAATACAGTAATTATCGTGAACCATAAAACTTACACATTCGATGAAGCGTTTAAGGCTTCACTGGACTACTTTACGGGCGACGAGCTTGCCGCTAAAGTATGGGTAAACAAGTATGCTTTGAAGGATGCATTCGGGAATATTTATGAGGAATCTCCCGTGGATATGCACCACCGTCTGGCAAGTGAAATTGCCCGTGTAGAGAAAAAGTATCCTAATCCTTTATCAGAGCAGGAGCTTTTTGACCTATTTGATCATTTCCGTTACATCGTTCCGCAAGGAAGTCCGATGACGGGGATTGGCAATGATTACCAGATTGCCTCACTCTCTAATTGTTTTGTTATAGGATTGGACGGAGAAGCCGATTCATATGGTGCAATTATCCGGATTGATGAAGAGCAGGTTCAGTTAATGAAGCGTCGCGGAGGTGTGGGACATGATTTGTCGCATATCCGTCCGAAAGGCTCTCCTGTTAAAAATTCAGCTCTTACATCTACAGGTTTGGTGCCGTTTATGGAGCGTTATTCTAATTCGACACGCGAAGTAGCACAAGACGGTCGTCGTGGGGCGCTGATGTTAAGTGTATCGATTAAGCATCCGGATTCGGAGTCCTTTATTGATGCAAAAATGACTGAGGGAAAAGTTACCGGGGCAAATGTTTCGGTGAAGATTGATGATGATTTTATGAATTCCGTTGTTAGCGGAACTTCATATAAACAGCAATATCCGATTGATTCAAATGAACCGACTACAGTAAAGGAAATCGATGCGGCTGCTTTGTGGAAGAAGATCATCCATAATGCATGGAAGTCGGCTGAACCCGGTGTTTTGTTCTGGGATACTATTTTGCGTGAATCTGTTCCTGATTCATATGCCGATCTGGGATTCCGTACGGTTTCAACCAATCCGTGTGGTGAAATACCTCTCTGTCCCTACGACAGTTGCCGTTTGCTGGCTATCAATCTCTATTCATATGTAGTAAATCCGTTTACAAAAGATGCTTACTTCGATTTTGATCTGTTCAAAAAACATGTAGCATTGGCACAACGTATCATGGATGATATTATCGATCTGGAATCAGAAAAGATCGAGAAGATCCTTGAAAAGATCGATTCTGACCCGGAATCAATGGAAGTGAAGGAAACGGAACGTCATTTGTGGGAAAAGATACAGAAGAAGACTCTGCAAGGCCGTCGTACCGGTGTGGGTATCACTGCTGAAGGCGATATGATTGCGGCTTTGGGACTTCGTTACGGAACGGATGAGGCAACAGAGTGTGCTGAAGAAATCCAGAAGACATTGGCTTTGGAGGCTTATCGTTCTTCCGTCATGATGGCTAAAGAGCGTGGCGCTTTCGAAATCTATGATTCGAAACGTGAGGAAAAGAATCCGTTTATCAACCGTTTGCGTGAAGCTGATCCGGGATTGTATGAAGATATGCTGAAGTACGGTCGTCGTAACATTGCTTGTCTGACTATTGCTCCGACAGGAACAACCAGTTTGATGACGCAGACGACTTCCGGTATCGAGCCGGTATTCCTTCCGGTGTACAGACGTCGTCGTAAGGTTAACCCGAATGATGCGGAAACGCGTGTCGATTTTGTGGATGAAACCGGCGACGCATTCGAAGAATATGTCGTATTCCATCATAAGTTTGTAACCTGGATGCAGGCTAACGGTTATTCCGTTATCAAGAAATATACCCAGGAAGAAATTGATGAGTTGGTAGCTAAATCACCTTATTATAAAGCTACTTCAAACGATGTAGACTGGTTGCAGAAAGTCCGGATGCAGGGACGTATCCAGAAATGGGTGGACCATTCTATCAGTGTAACTATCAACTTGCCGGCTGACGTATCGGAAGAATTGGTAGATTCTTTGTATGTTGAAGCATGGAAGTGCGGATGTAAAGGCTGTACGGTTTACCGTGACGGTTCCCGTTCAGGTGTACTGCTCTCGACAGAAAAGAAAAAAGAGAAGAAAGATGATTGTAATTGCATGCAACCACCGGTGATTGTTTCCACCCGTCCGCGTGAACTGGAAGCTGATGTAGTGAAATTCCAGAACAACCGCGAAAAGTGGATCGCTTTTGTCGGTTTGCTGAACGGTCGTCCGTATGAGATCTTTACCGGTCTTGCCGATGATGACGAAGGTATCATGTTGCCGAAGAATGTATCCAAAGGAACGATTATCAAGAGTTATGATGAAGACGGCAAGAAACATTATGATTTCCAGTTCAAGAACAAGCGTGGTTACAAGATGACTATCGAAGGTCTGGACGGAAAGTTTGATCCCGAATTCTGGAACTATGCGAAACTGATCTCCGGCGTATTGCGTTACGGCATGCCTATCGACCAGGTTATCAAGTTGGTTCAGGGAATGGAACTGAACAATGAATCGATCAATACCTGGAAGAATGGGGTTGAACGTGCATTGAAGAAGTATCTGCCGAATGGTACGGAAGTAAAAGGACAGGTGTGTCCGAACTGTGGTCTGGAAACCCTTATCTATCAGGAAGGGTGTCTGATCTGTACGAACTGTGGAGCTTCAAAGTGTGGATAAGCGTAACATAACAAATATTTTTATAGGAATGCGGGGATTTTCCCCGCATTTTTTATACCTTCGTCTCCGGAACTAAATTTGATACACATGAAAGTCACCTTTAATATAAACTTCCATACCGTTTGGGGACAGAAGTTATGTATAGTAGGGTCTATTCCGGAGCTTGGCTCATGGGAGCCTGCTTTGGCTAAAGAGATGAACTACAAAGGGGATGGAAACTGGCAGCTTGAGCTGGAGTTGGAACTTACATCGCCGCAACAGACCATAGAATACCGCTACTTTTTAAGTATAAACGATAAGCAGATATTTGAAGAGTGGGAGAAAAATCATCAGGTCACATTTGAAGGACATGCCAATCATTATACTTTATATGACTACTGGCAGATACGTCCGGCTAATCTGTCATTCTACTCGTCGGCTTTTACTAAAAGTCTGTTTGCACATCCCTGTAATACATACGAAAGAGTTGTTAAGAGCGGAAAGAAACTGACAATCAAGATATCGGCTCCCCGGGTGGAGAAATGGCAGAGTGTTGCCATCACCGGAAACCAGGAATGCCTGGGAAACTGGCATCCGGATAAAGCGTTGATACTTAGTTGCGATACCTTTCCCGACTGGCATATCGACCTGGATGCCAATGATATCATTTATCCGTTGGAATATAAGTTCCTGGTATATGATAATGACAAACACCAACCATTATATTGGGAGGAAGACGAAAACAGGAAGCTGGACTTGCCTCCGCAGGATTTCGGAGAAACAGTAGTGGTTTCCGGTCTGTCTTTTCGTGATAACTTACCGTTGTGGCGGTGTGCGGGGACAGTTATCCCTGTATTCTCTTTGCGTTCGGAACAAGGATTCGGTGTCGGTGATTTGGGAGACCTCCGTATGTTGGTTGACTGGGCAAAGAAAACCCGCCAGCGCATTATCCAGGTGTTGCCGATGAATGACACGACTATGAGCCATACCTGGAGGGATTCCTATCCTTACAGTGCCATTTCTGTTTATGCGCTCCATCCGATGTATATCTGTCTGCCCTTGATGGGGGAACTGAAAGATGCGGACAGGGCTGCCTTCTACAAGACGAAGCAGGAAGAGCTGAATGCAAAAGATTTTGTCGATTATGAAGCGGCGGTAGGATATAAGTTAGCTTATTGCCGTGAGTTCTTCAGTCAGGAAGGACAAGCCATTCTGTCGAGTCCGGAATATCATGAGTTTTTTGAACAAAGCCAATCCTGGCTGATGCCTTATGCCGCTTACAGTTATCTGCGTGAGAAGTACCAGACTTCCGACTTTACGAAGTGGGATAAGAATGCAATCTATAATAAGTCTCAGATACGCGAACTTTGCTCGGAAGACAGTGGCGCCTATCCGGAGATATCCTTTTATTATTTCCTGCAATACATATTACATACTCAATTCAAGTCGGTATCCGACTATGCCCGTAAGAATGGCATTGTCCTGAAAGGCGACCTCCCTATCGGAGTGAATCGTACCAGTATCGATGCCTGGACAGAACCACAGTATTTCAATATGAACGGCCAGGCAGGAGCTCCGCCCGACGACTTCTCTGTCAATGGACAGAACTGGGGATTTCCGACTTATAACTGGGATATTATGGAGAAAGACCATTTCTCCTGGTGGAAGAAGCGTTTCCATAAGTTGAGCGACTATTTTGACTGTTTCCGTATCGACCATATCTTAGGCTTTTTCCGTATCTGGGAAGTCCCATTGGATTATATACAAGGCCTTTGCGGACATTTTAATCCGGCTTTGCCTTTTACCCGGGAAGAGATTGAACAGTACGGATTAACTTTCAATGAAGCACGTTTTACTACACCGCATATTAACCGAAAGTTCCTGCCCGAGTTGTTCGGCGATTTGGCAGAAGAGGTAGAAGGTACTTATCTGGCACAGTCTTCATCCAATCATTTCGTCCTGAAATCATTCTGTGATACGCAACGGAAGATAGAAGCCATATTCGATGGGAAAACAGACGAAGTTTCTTTACGCATAAAAGACGGATTGTTTGCCATAGCCAATGAAGTGTTGTTTTTGCGTGACCCACAGGAAAAGGAAAAATTCCATCCGCGTATTTCAGCCAGCCATTCCTATATATATAGTGAATTGAATACATCCGAAAAGTATGCCTTCGACCAGCTGTATTGGGATTTCTTCTATCACCGTCATAACGACTTTTGGAAGGCACAGGCATTCAAGCGGCTGACTCCTTTAGTGGGCAGTACCAATATGCTGGTGTGCGGGGAAGACCTTGGGATGATTCCCGAATCGGTACCTGATGTAATGAACAAGTTACAGATTCTGAGCCTGGAGATTGAACGGATGCCAAAGACTCCTCAGCGGGAGTTTTCCGATTTGTTCAGTCTGCCGTATAATTCTGTTTGTACTACATCTACCCATGATATGTCACCGCTCCGCAACTGGTGGAAGGAAGATCGCGAAAAGATACAGCGCTATTATAATAATGTATTGCATTATGAAGGGCAGGCTCCCGGGGAATGTTCATCGGAAATTGCCTCCCGGATTATAACAAACCATCTGGCAACAAACTCTATGCTGACTATTATTCCTTTACAGGATTGGTTTGCTATTGACGATACGGTGAAGAGGAAAGACATCGAAGCCGAACGAATCAATGTCCCGGCCAACTCAAACCATTACTGGTGCTACCGGATGCATATACCGTTGGAAAGTCTGTTGATGAAAGAGGAGTTTAATGATAAGGTTGCGCAACTGATTGTTGCCTCAGGAAGAAAATAAGTAACAGTCTATAAAAGTAAAAAGCCCGGTAAATTACTGGGCTTTTGTTTTCTTTGTCATATCGGATGACATGTTGCAAACACCGTTGAAACGGGCATTCGGCTCTATTTCCAGCGACTGGGCAAACACGTCTCCTTTAATATTTGCGGTAGCTTTCAGTACCAGTTTTTCTGTGACACGTACGGAACCTTCCACTTCGCCAAGGACTTCGGCATTGGTAGAAATAATGTTGCCTACTACACGTCCTTTGGGACCGACTACGATTTTTCCGCTACAATTGATGTCGCCATCTACCTGTCCGTCTAATCTGAAATCGGTTTCTGTAATAATATTACCTTTTACGTTTGTTCCGGCGGCGAGGGTGTTATGTAGGCCACCGGCAGAGTTTTCATCTTTTTGTTTTATTCCCATCATAAATAGTTTGTTTGCTTAATCGCAAATATAGACTATTTTTTTGCAGAAAGGTTTACTTTATCTACTTTTACAGATAAAATAACGAAAAATGACAGTACAAATAGAACTGGAAACCATGAAATTTTACGCCTGTCATGGGGTCTCCCCGCAGGAGACACGTGTCGGTAATACGTTTGTGGTAAACCTTGTATTGACGGCTCCCCTTGAAAAGGCGGTAGCCAGCGATGACCTGGAAGATACGATAAATTATGCCGTTGTCTACGAAGTCGTAAAGCGTGAAATGGCTATCCCTTCCAAATTACTGGAACATGCGGCGGGACGTATCCTGGCAGCCTTGAAGGATACTTTTCCGCAACTTCTGGCTATCGAACTGAAACTCTCCAAGTTGAACCCGCCTTTTGGGGGCGATGTTTACAGCGCCTCTATAATTCTAAGGGAGAGCTACGGTTAGTATTTGGATAACTTTCTCTATCTTTGCATTTTTAAAGCACAAATAAACAAAGCACCATGGCATTTACCAACAACGTAATGATTGTCCGCCACGGATTGATGGCGAAGTTAGTTAAACTTTGGAAGGAAAATCGTCTGCTCGACGAGATTGACCGTTTGCCCATAGAGTTGAGTCCCCGTAAATCGAAAGTAATAGGCCGTTGCTGCGTACATAAGGAACGTGCCGTATGGAAATACAAGACACTTCCTCTTCTGGGTTTTGATATGCAGGACGAAGTTGACGAACTGACACCGCTCTCCGAGTATGCTAAACGGGCGCTGCTCCGTCCGGAAAACAAGAAAGAGAACCTGATGTGCGTGGTGGATGAAGCATGTTCCTCCTGTGTACAGGTAAACTATGAAATTACCAACCTCTGCCGTGGTTGTGTGGCGCGTAGCTGTTATATGAACTGTCCGAAAGACGCCATCCAGTTCAAGAAGAACGGACAGGCGCGGATTGACCATGACACTTGTATCAGTTGCGGCAAATGCCACCAGAACTGTCCTTACCATGCAATTGTTTATATACCGATTCCTTGTGAAGAAGTTTGCCCGGTCAAGGCTATCAGCAAAGATGAATACGGCGTGGAGCATATCGACGAATCAAAATGTATCTACTGCGGTAAATGTATCAATGCCTGTCCTTTCGGTGCTATCTTCGAAATATCACAAGTGTTTGATATACTGCAACGTTTGCGCAATAAGGAGAAGATGATTGCCATCGTGGCCCCTTCCATCCTGGCACAATTCAGTGCACCGGTGGAAAGTGTGTACGGAGCGATTAAGGCAATGGGATTTGAGGAGATTGTGGAAGTCGCCCAGGGGGCGATGGAAACGACCCGCCGGGAAGCGGAAGAACTGAAGGAAAAGCTGGAAGAGGGACAACCGTTCATGACGACCAGCTGTTGTCCGTCGTATGTCCAGCTGGCAGAGAAACATATTCCGGACCTGAAGAAATATATCTCTTCAACCGGTTCCCCGATGTATTATACGGCCCGTCTCGTGAAAGAAAAACATCCGGACGCCAAAGTCGTTTTCATCGGCCCGTGTGTTGCTAAACGTAAAGAAGTAAAGATGGACCCGGCAGTCGACTTTACGCTGACTTTCGAGGAAATCGGTTCGGTGCTGGAAGGCCTGGGTATAAAGGTGGAAGAAGCGAAACCGTTCTCCGTCCTCTATAATTCCGTGCGTGAAGCACATGGCTTTGCCCAGAGCGGCGGTGTGATAAATGCCGTGAAAGTCTATCTGAAAGAAGAACAGGTAAATGCCGTACAGGTAGCCAACCTGACAAAGAAGAACGTCGCCCTGCTTCGTGCTTATGCCAAGACGGGAAAGGCTCCGGCACAGTTTATCGAAGTGATGGCCTGCGAAGGCGGGTGTGTAACCGGCCCTTGTATCCACGCCGATAAAGTAACCGGACAGAAGCAGTTGATTAAGGAACTTACTAAATTCTAAACAACAATGACAAAGAAAATCTTAGTATCATTCTCATTGGCCGGTGCGATGCTGTTGACAGCATGCGGCCACCGGGAATTACCGGCGATGGGAGATTATTCCGTGCAGGTATTTCACGACACTCCGGTGAAGTTCGCCCCGGACCAGTATGCCGGTTACAGTGAACCGGGAGCAGATAGTATCTACCATCTGGTAAACGGACGTATCATCCTGAAGAAGGTTACATTGCCCGACTATAAACGCAATGTCTCCGTGAACCTGAAAGTAACAATCGCCTCCAATGGTGACCGTTGGGATAAGTCCGGTTCCTGTTTCATCCTTCCCAAAGAGTCGGCTATCAATCTGCTGAACATAGCAAAAGGAGAGAAGCAATTCCCCGCAGTAGACAGTACGAAATTGGAAAACTTAATTGGTATTGTTTCCGGTGAGGATTATGAACCGACTGTCGAACTGATGCGTTTTATGACCCCGTTCGGTGTCGGTCATTACAGCAGTGCAGACGATAGCCTGAGTAGCAAACGCAAGCCTGTTTATATCGACCAGTGGGCCGATAGTGTGAGCTGGGAGCAGAATATCACCGACCTGTATCCTTTACTGGAAGGCGGGGCTTATGTAGGTGTCTTTATCGATACCTGGACTCCCGAAGGATATATTGCCAGTGTTACCATTGATGTGGACGAATCGGATATAACCTGTGACGCATTGCCTAAAAGACATGTGGAACCGTTGATGAATACGGTTTACTATATCGGTCAGTCTTATCCTGATATTTTTGCCCGTAAAGATGTGTCGACCGGCTTTACCGTTCCGGAAGGAGCAAAGAACGTGCGTCTGAAATATATCGTTACCGGACATGGTGGTCATAGTGGTGGCGACGAGTTTGTACAGAAGCGCAATATTATTTCTGTGGATGGTAAAGAAGTGCTGAACTTTATCCCGTGGCGTAATGACTGTGCCTCTTTCCGCCGTTTCAATCCGGCAACGGGTGTGTGGTTGGAGAAACGTCTGGCCTCTTATATCGGAGAGAAAGGATATGCGGAGAAAGAAGTGGAAGAGCCTGTCGCTTCTTCCGATTTTTCCCGTTCCAACTGGTGTCCGGGTTCCGATGTGATGCCTGAGGAAGTCGAATTGACCGATATCCAACCGGGCGAACATACATTTACCGTAAGCATCCCCGAAGCTCAGGAGATAGATGGCAATAAACTGAACCATTGGCTGGTGTCTGCTTATTTAGTCTGGGATGAATAGAAACAATTTAGTGACAGGAGTAACTGTTCCCCTCTTGAGAGGGGGCAGGGGGTGTGTTAAAGCAAGTGTTTAGGCAGAACTATAACACACCCCTTATCCCCTCTCAAGAGGGGAAACAGTTACCATCAGTCGCTTGATCTTTGTTATGAAATAACTTTAAACTAGCATATTATGGATACCTTACTCCCTTTTGCCCTCTTGTGCTTCACTTCTTTCTTTACCCTGACAAACCCGTTGGGTACTATGCCGGTTTTCCTGACGATGACTAACGGGATGAGTGACGATGAACGCAAAACCATTGTGCGCCGTGCCACCATCGTATCTTTTATCACTCTGATGGTTTTCACTTTCTCGGGGCAGTTCCTGTTCAAGTTCTTTGGTATCTCTACAAACGGTTTCCGTATTGCCGGCGGTATTATTATCTTTACCATCGGATTCGACATGCTTCAGGCACGTTATTCCAAGGCAAAACTGAAGGATGAAGAGGTAAAGACGTATGTGAACGATATCTCTATCACCCCGCTAGCCATCCCGATGCTTTGCGGCCCTGGTGCAATCGCCAACGGTATCATGCTGATGGAAGATGCGAATACGCTGATAAAGAAGATATTGCTGGTAAGCGTGATTGCTTCGGTCTACTTTATCACCTTCTTGATCCTCCGGGCATCCACCCGGCTGAACAAATATATGGGTGAGACGGGCAACAACGTGATGATGCGTCTGATGGGACTTATCCTGATGGTGATTGCCGTGGAATGTTTTGTAAGCGGTTTCAAACCAATAATGATTGACATATTGCAACAAGCTAATTTATAATGGAAGGAATACAGGTGATCGGCTTCGATGCCGACGACACACTTTGGGTAAACGAAACTTATTTTCTGGAGACGGAGCAAAAACTCCGTCTTTTGCTTGCTCCCTATGTAGACGGCGAAACTGTCTCGACTGAACTGTTCCGCACGGAAAGTCGTAACATGCCTCTTTACGGTTACGGGGTGAAGGCTTATATCTTGTCTGTCCTGGAAACGGCTATCCGTATCACCGGCGGTAAAGTCCCGGCAAACGTACTGGAGCAAATCCTGGCCCTGGGAAAGGAACAACTCACCAAGCCGGTAGAACTGCTGGATGGAGTGGAGGAGACACTGAATGCGTTGGTTGGCCGTTACCGTCTGATTGTTGTGACCAAAGGCGACCTGCTCGACCAGGAGCAGAAACTGCGCCGCTCAGGTATCGAGCATCTTTTCCATCACGTCGAGATCATGAGCGATAAGACCGACCGTGAATACCGTCTGCTGTTGAAGCATTTGGATATTCGTCCCGAAGAATTTCTGATGATTGGCAACTCTGTCCGTTCTGATATCCTCCCGCCTTTGGAACTTGGCAGTTATGCCGTTCATATTCCTTACCACACCACCTGGGAACATGAAAAGGTGGATGAGCCTGTCGTAAACCCGCGGTTCTTTACTGTCGATTCGTTGTGGGATATTATCTCTCTGCTTCCTTAAGCCGGTTCATTACTGGTTTTATCCTTTTGGGTCCTGACAATTAATCCCTTTTGTTATGACTTTTAAATATGTAATATATACGTTACAAATATGTAAGGTTAAACTTTCGGATATGTAAAGCATGCCTTACATATATGTATGCTTAATCTTTCTTTTCTAAAAGTCCTGACAAAAAAGGTTAGATGTCATATCCTTTCCACTTAGATATTATGAAGAAAGAACTTAAAGGTCGGAGTATTTCTTTTTCCCTTTCAAATAGAAAGCGAGGATTAGGCTGCTGCGCATCAGTTCCGGGATAATCGGAAGCGTTGTCTTTGCCAGGTTCTCCCTGCGTTTCTCTTCATATTCCGGTTTCATATCGAAAAAGGCTTTACGGGCCTCATATACAGCTTTGGCATTTTGAATATGGCCGCATAACAGGAATTTCGTAGCAGCTATATAATCCAACCAGAAGCGGGCACGCATAACAGGCTTCAGGTCTTTTTCGGGAAGGTTCTTGTAAAGCATCAGCAGGTTATTGCGGAAGTTGAGGAAAGTCTTGCGGGGACTCTCCACCTGCAAAGTCGCCCCTCCGACATGATAAACGACCGATTGGGGCGTACATACCAGCCGATACCCCCGCGAACGTAACCGCCAGCACATATCTATCTCTTCCTGATGGGCAAAGAAACCGGCATCGAGGCCGCCTACTTCCTTATAGACGGCGGTACGGATAAACAGGCAGGCCCCTGTTGCCCAGAGGATATCGGCAGGCGTATCATATTGGGCTTCATCTTTTTCTACGACATGGAGCATGCGTCCCCGGCAATAAGGATACCCGTAAATGTCCATATAACCGCCGGCAGCTCCGGCATATTCGAAATATTCCTTGTTGCGCTGTGCCCGTATCTTGGGCTGGGCGGCGGCGATGGTGGCATCGGCTTCAAGGGCAGCCAATGGTGCGTCGAGCCAGCCGGGGGGTACTTCGATATCACTGTTCAGCAGGACGGTATATTCGTTGTCGAGTTGTTTGAGTGCCTGGTTGTATCCTTCGGCGAAGCCGTAGTTCTTATCCAGTCGGATAATGCGGACGGAAGGGAACTTTTCCTGCAACAGGGCTATCGAGTTGTCGGTAGAACCATTATCGGCCACGACTACTTCCGTCCTTTCTGCCGGACTGTATGCTATTACAGACGGGAGAAATTCTTCCATCAGCTTCGCACCGTTCCAGTTAAGGATGACGATGGCTACTTTTTTAGTTGACAGATGGGGGGAGGAAGTCGTATTATTTGTCATGATATATTTATTATAGTGACTGGTTGTAACTGTTTCCCCTCTCGGGAGGGGAGGGGATTATTCCCGTTTATATTTCCAACGTTTATGTGTCCAGAGCCAATAGGCCGGATTGCGGAGAATCATCTTTTCCGTCATGCGGGCGTATGATTCGGTAATCTCGTTCTCGGCAGTCTGTTTGGCATGGGCGGTCATCAGCTTCATTTCGACTGTATAGTAGCCGCGTTTCACTTTCTGTACATCCAGGAAGATTACCGGCAAATCCAGTTTACGGGCGATACGTTCCGCACCGTTCAGCATAGCGGTATCCTGATTCAGGAAGGTAGTCCAGTAATGCAGGTTTGCCTTGCTGGGTGTCTGGTCGGCTATGAAGATAACGATGTTGTTGTTGCCTTCTTTCTTCAACGTCATCATGTCGCGTACCGTGTCGTTCTTCTTCATTCCATAAGAACCGAAGCGGGTGCGCAGATAAATGAACAGGCGGTCGACAGCTTTGTTATTTAACGGTCGGTAGATTTGCCACAGGCACGAATCGGTATATACCAGGCTGGAGGCGCTGAACCATTCCCAGTTGCCGTAATGGCCCATCAGCATCATCACTGTTTTTTGTCCTTCTGCCTGCAAACGGGTTGCCACTTCGGGATTCTTGATATGGGCACGGCGCAATACTTCTTCGGGAGAGATATGCGCCAGTTTGATTGTCTCGACAATGTAGTCGGCAAAATGATGGTAAAAGGCCCTTTCCAACCGGCGTAATTCTATTTCCGATTTCTCGGGGAAAGAGGCTTCCTGGTTGCGGCGCACTACTTTTATCCTGTAACGAATCACCCAATAGATTAGTACATACAGGATATCGGACAGTACATACAGTACCGACATCGGTAAAAATGCATGCAGCTTGGCCCATGCAAAGATTAATCCGTATTGAATTTTATTCCACATATCAACCGATAGTTACTAATTCACAATTTAATGCAGTACGGTCTTCGTTCCATCCGGTCAGCGTCACCCGTCGGGTTTCGTTTACCAGCGAACTGTTGTAAGGTATCTCGACTTTAATATAATTCTCTGTGAAACCGTGCATCCGGCCGTCTTTGCGTGTATGTTCGAATAAAACTTCCGCCTGACTGCCGATATGGGCGTCGTAGAAAGCATGAAGTTTCCTATCGGAAATATCCAGCAGTTGCTGGCTGCGGGCATGTTTTACTTTCGGGTCGACCGAATGGGCAATCTTCAACGCCTGTGTTCCCGGACGTTCCGAATAGCTGAATACATGCAGCTGGCTGATGTCCAGGCTGTTGATGAAGTTGCGGGCATCTTCGAAGAACTCGTCCGTTTCGCCGCGTGTCCCGACAATCACGTCCACCCCGATAAAGGAGTGGGGCATGATTTCTTTAATCTTCTCGATCTTATGACGGAAAAGGGCCGTGTCGTAACGGCGGCGCATTAGTTTCAGCACCTCGTCGCTTCCGCTCTGTAAAGGGATATGGAAGTGAGGGGCGAACCGTTTGCTGGAGGCTACGAAGTCGATGGCCTCGTCCGTAATGAGGTTCGGCTCGATGGAAGAAATACGGTAACGCACGATACCTTCCACTTCGTCGAGTGCACGAATCAGGTCGATGAAGGTCTCGCCCGTCGACTTGCCGAAGTCGCCGATATTGACTCCGGTCAGCACGATTTCTTTTCCACCTTTGGCAGCTACCTCCCGTGCTTGCTCCACCATACTGGCGATTGTGCCGTTGCGGCTTCGTCCGCGGGCAAAAGGAATGGTACAATAGGAGCAGAAGTAATCGCATCCGTCCTGTACTTTCAGGAAATGACGCGTACGGTCGTCTGCCGAACAGGAAGGGGAGAAGGTCCGTATATCTTTAGTTTGTGAGGCAACGACTGCGCCGCCTTCTTCTTTCTTTTTCAGGTCATCCAGATACATTAATATATCCAGTTTTTGCTCTGCGCCCAAAACCAGGTCGACCCCCTCGATATGGGCCACCTCTTCCGGTTTGAGCTGCGCGTAACAGCCGGTCACAACAATAAAGGCTCCCGGATGCTGTTTGCTGATGCGACGGATGGCCTGGCGACATTTCTTATCGGCCAGTTCCGTTACCGAGCAGGTGTTTACGACACAGATGTCTGCTTTTTCACCCGCACGGGCTTTACGTACGCCCTGCTCTGCCAATACCTTCCCGATGGTGGAGGTCTCTGCGAAGTTGAGCTTACAGCCCAGGGTATAATAAGCAGCTATTTTATTTTCAAATACGGTTTTGTCTATCATTGCGATTGAATTATCGCGCAAATGTAATTAAAATTATTGACATGTAGATTGTTGGTGTTTTGTGTGGTTTCAGTAATCTCGTTATTGGGGCTGGTTTTATGAAATGCGCTGTTTTATAAATGGTGTGGCGAATAATAAATATTGATTATCTAAGTCTATTATAAAAGCTTTCTGCTAAATTTGTAACAATTTAATAAATGATACGATATGAAAGAGTTATTTTTAAGTTTTAAGTATTCCTTTAGTTCAGGAACTGGTGAATTGGAAGGTGAGAGATATTTTCAAACTGTATTTATTGATATCTATGCTGAAGATGCCGATAATGAGGGAGATAGTGTGCTGATTGGTAAATCTTGTGTAAAAGTTATTTTATTAAGTCAGGCACTGGAAAATCAGTATGACCTTGCTGAATTAGCGGATATGAATAGAGAACTGGGGCAGATCCTGGATCTTGAGCCAGAGTCGGACCTGGATATTTTCAAACAGTCCATAATAGAAAAATATCCGGAGTGTTGTATGAATAACAATGTTTGCGTATTGGATAGATTGGTACTTATTCCTGAATATAGGGGATACGGAATTTCTAAGAAAGTAATTAAAGATACGATCTTCCATTTTAGCACGGCTTGTGGTTTGTTCGTTATTTATCCTTTCCCCTTGCAGTTAGAGGGAGAACATTGTATTTGTGAAGATCCCTGGGAAGACAAGAACTGGTATAAAGGACTTGAAAAGAATGAAAAGAAAGCGTTCAGCAAATTGACTTCTTATTTTCAAAAGCTAGGCTTCGAGAAGATAAAAGGTATGAATGATTTACTGTTTTATTGTCCTTTCTTTGTGAATAAGAAACTGGATGAAATAGATTTGAATGAATTGACCGTTATTCCGGGTTAACAGGTAATAAAGAGGAAATATGTAGAATGGCATGCAGATTGGGCAGATATAGATGCTCTCTGCATGCCATTTTACATATTAAGTTGTTTATTCGCCATAAAGTACGTATATTTCGTACGATTTATTCGTGCAAACGTAAGGTCGTTCGTAATTAGTATTCACAACAAACAGAAAGAAATGAAGAAACTAAATGTAAATCTGGCAATTATCCTCTTTTTCATAGGGGGATGCACTGGTTGCCAACAGTCCGGTTCCCAAAATGACGAGATTATCACCGTCGATGTCACTGCCAGCTATCCTGAAAAGGAACTGATTCTCCAGGATATAATGGATGTGGAATACGTTCCGCTGGAAACCACTGACGAGTTTATCACTCATGGTATTGTGGAAGCTATCGGTAAGGAATTCCTGCTGGTAAGAAACCGGAACGATGGAAATATCTTCGTCTTTGACAGGAAAACAGGTAAAGGCCTGCGAAAGATAAACCGTCTGGGGCAGGGCGCTGAGGAATATTCCGGTATTTCAGGGATTATTCTGGATGAAGATAATAACGAATTGTTTGTCGTAGACTATACTAAGAAGATATTGACATATGACTTATCCGGAAACTTTAAAAGAAGTTTCAAATTTGCAGATAACAGTCATTATGACGATGTATTCGATTACGACCGGGAGCATCTGATTACTTATAAGAAATACTACGGAACGCCGGAAGAAAACAGGCAAGCATGCCATATACTGTTTTCAAAGCAGGACGGAAGTGTCACCCAGGAAATACCAATTCCCTTTAAAGAGATGAAGACACCGGTTGTGATGAAAGATGAATTGGTTGTAACGCCTGAGTTTCATATGACATTTCCAGCCAAGGATCATTGGGTGCTTGTGAATACATCTTCCGATACTGTGTACAACTATTTGCCGAAGGGCAATCTAACTCCTTCTATTGTCAGGACTCCCTCCATACAATCCATGGAAGTAGAAGTCTTTCTTTTCCCAACCATTATCACCGACCGTTATTATTTCATGCGGACTATGAAGAAAGAATTGGACTATAAAACGTTTAAAGGATTTCCCGGTACCGATTTTGTGTATGACAAGCAGGAAAAAGCAATCTTCAACTATACTATATGTAATGCTGATTACTCGAATAAGAAACAGGTCTCTTTCTTCTCGAAGCCTAAAAATCAAGAAATACCGGTCAGTCTGTCATTAGAAGCCTCTGACCTTACGGAGGCTTACGAAAAAGGACAGCTGAAAGGCCGTTTGAAAGAAATTGCAGCGACCTTGGATGAGGAAGCGAATCCGGTGATTATGCTGATAAAGCATAAGAAATAAAGAAATCAAACAGAGGCTGAGTTTGACCGGGTAAGGGTTAAACTCAGCCTGTCTGTTGTGTATCTGCCGGATAGTCTGTATTTTTGCACGAAATATAAGCATCTGTGCTATGATACAAGAAAACTTCATTAAGATATACGAAAACAGTTTCAAGGAAAACTGGTCGTTACCCGCACTGACAGATTACAGCAAGAACGTCACTTTTACATTTGAGGATGTAGCGAAGGAAATAGCCCGTATCCATATCCTGTTTGAGGAATGTCAGATACGCCGGGGAGATAAAATCGCTCTGATCGGTAAAGACAGTGCCCGCTGGTGTATTGTCTATATGGCGGCTGTTACGTATGGTGCAATCATAGTCCCCATCTTGCAAGATTTCAATCCGAACGACGTACATCATATTATCAATCATTCCGAATCGGTCTTCCTGTTCGTCAGCGACCGTATCTGGGATTCATTGGAAGAGGATAAGATAGAAGAGATACGCGGTGTATTCTCTCTTTCCGATTTCCGTTGCCTGCATCAGCGTGACGGCGAAAGCATTCAGAAATTGATGAAGTCGATGGGTGAGAAGATGGCGGAAAAGTATCCGAAAGGATTCAGCAAGAGCGATATAAAATATGCCGAACTGGATAACGACAAGGTTGTCCTGCTGAACTATACTTCCGGTACGACCGGTTTCAGTAAAGGCGTTATGCTGACCGGAAATAATCTGGCGGGAAATGTAACTTATGCCAAGACCCTCGATTTGATGTATCGTGGCGACCGCGAATTATGCTTCCTGCCGTTGGCACATGCCTATAGCTGTGCTTTCAACTTCCTCGTACCGATGGCGGTAGGTGCCCATGTCTATATGTTGGGAAAAGTTCCTTCTCCGAAAATCTTGTTGAAAGCATTTGAAGAGGTAAAGCCGAACCTGATTCTGACCGTTCCGTTGATTCTTGAAAAGATATACAAAAAGATGATTCTTCCGCAGTTGAGCAAAACAACGATGAAGCTGGCGTTGAATATTCCTTTGCTGGATTCGCGCATTTATGCCCAGATTCGTAAACATCTAGTGGATGCTATGGGAGGACGCTTCCGTGAAGTGATTGTCGGTGGAGCTGCCATGAACCAGGAAGTGAGCGATTTCCTGTATAAAATCAAATTCCCGTTTACTATCGGTTACGGAATGACTGAATGCGGGCCGCTGATTAGCTACGACCACAATTATGAATATGTGCCCGGTTCCTGCGGACAAGTCCTGAAAGGAATCATGGAAGTACGTATCGATTCTGATGACCCCTATAATAAGGTAGGGGAAATCCAGGTCCGGGGTGAGAATGTAATGAAAGGCTACTATAAAAATGAAGAAGCGACAAAGAATGCTTTTACCGAAGACGGCTGGCTTCATACCGGCGACCTGGGAACGATTGATGCGGATAACCGTATTTTTATCCGGGGCCGTAGCAAGACGATGATTCTGGGAGCAAGCGGACAGAATATCTATCCGGAAGAGATTGAGTCGAAAATCAATAACCTGCCTTTCGTCATGGAAAGTATCGTTATCGAGAAAAACGGCAAGCTGGTAGCTTTGGTCTATCCGGATTACGATACGGTAGACGGTACCGGAATATCCCATACCGACCTGCCGGTCATTATGGAACAGAACCGGGTTGAGTTAAATAAGCAGCTGGCTTCCTATGAAGTTGTTTCAGAAATACAATTATACCCGACAGAGTTTGAAAAAACACCGAAGAAGAGTATCAAGAGGTATTTGTATAGCAACTACTGATACGTATCCATGTCTTGATTAACAGTCTATTACGCTTGTTGCAAAAAATAATTGAAAAAAAAGCATCTTATGTTGTACAACATATATAATTAATACATACATTTGCATCGTTTTACAACAACAAGAAGATATTATAGACCGTTTAAATTAAAGACAAAATGAAAAAGTTAGTTGCATTTGCTGCTATCGTTGCAGCCGTTTCTTTCACATCATGTGGTAACAAATCTGCAGAATCAAATGCTGAAGTAGCTGAAACAGAAACTACAGTAGAAGAAACTACTCCTGCAGTTGTTGAAGAAGAAACAGTAACAGAAGAAGTTGCTCCTGCTGAAGGCGATTCAACTGCTGTTGCTACTGAAACAGAAGCTGCTCCTGCTGAATAATATTCAGTAATCAGTTAAAAGGACAGTCTGTATGCTCAAACATACAGACTTTTTTTGTTTATAACGGTATTCAATATGAAAAGAAATCGAATCATTATCCCAGTTGTCGCATTGTTGAGTCATACGATGTATGCCCAGACCCCGGTTGACATGAATTTGCAGTTGCAGAATGTGGAAATACAGGGTAAACGTATTGCCGGTCTCAATGGCGGTGAGGTTAAACGTCTTCAGGTAGACAAGAACCTGAGCAGTATGACGGGCACGGTGTCGGAGGCCTTCCGGCAAATGCCTTCGCTGGTGACTGATATCGAAGGGGGAGTCACTTATCGCGGGTCGGGTAAAGCCGGGATGCTGATTAATGGTATTCCTTACGGATTGCTGGAGGCATATAGCGGAGATGTCCTTATCCAGTTGCCAGCTTTATTTTTCAACCGGATATCAATGTCTGCCTTGCCTGATATTTCGCTGGTGCCTGATGGGGATGCCGGTGTACTGAACCTTTCCTCTACTAATTATACAAAATCGGATTCACCGCTGACGGTGACGTTGGGAGCGGGATTGCAGGAACGGTATAATGCCGGGGCAATCGTAAATCTGCATCCGGGGAAATTTCATATCATTGGGAAATATAATTATCGGAAGGAATACCGCGAACGTTCGTTTGACAAGACGACAAAAACGGATGCCGGTACAACCATCATGAATAATAATGCATCGGCACGTCCGGATGTTCATCTGGCCGACCTGAGTGTGGGGTATGACCTGACTTCAAAAGACTTGCTGACTGTCTACGGATTATATCATTTGATGGATTACAGCCGTTATGGGGGAATCAATAATAAGGTCTTGAACCCGGATGGAAGTGTAAAGAACCAAATGACCCGCCATCGTTATAACGACCAGCGTCAGGATGCTTATGCCTTGGAGGCCCGTTGGAACCATTATTTTTCCAATCCGTTGGATCAGTTGAGTGTAACATTCAATTATAATGACTTCGGTTATGATGAGGACAATTACTATGAAAATGAGAAGCCGGGAACCGGAACTATCCTGAAGAAAGACAATATGTTCATCAATCAGGACAAGCATAATTATTATTTTTCTGCTGCTTTCAGTAAGTTGTTTGCCGATGAATGGTATTTCAAAGCCGGATATATCGGACGTATCAAGGATGAAACTTACAGGACGGAGACAAACGACATCGGCCTGGATGATAATAACTGGACTCCCGTTGCAGATAAAACATACGATTATTCTTTCAACCGGAATACCCATTTGTTGTACGCCTCGGTCGACAGACACTGGGACCGCTTCTCTGCCGAAGCCGGTCTGCAGGCGGAAGTCAATGCACAGAAATTCAAAACACAAAAAAGCAATACTCGTTTTCATGTGTATCCCCGGGTAAAGTTTTCTTTGCAGACCGGCAACGCGGGCAGTTTGTCATTGAGTTATCTGCAACGCGTGATTCGTCCTAATGGAGCGGATTTGAGTCCTTTCACCAATTACAGTGACCCGACTCATCTGTCACAGGGAAATCCGGATTTGAAGGATGAGTTCATTCATTCATTGGAATTGTCTTATCTGTTGGTTGCAAATCGTTTCCGTTTCTCTCCGGCCATTTATTACCGTAATAAATCGAACCGGATTATGGAAGTGATAAACGAGGAGTCTATCTGGCAGAAAGAGAATATAGGCCACAGCCAGGCATTGGGTTTTGAACTTTCCGGAAACTGGAATCCTATCCGTATCCTGAATATCGGTTTTTCCGGTAATGTGTACAGAGATGAGATTGATGGCAGAACGGTTGGCTATGAGGAGAAGAAGTCAATGGTTTGCACCGACCTGAAAGGAAGTGTGAGTATCTATATCACCCCGACCACGGAGTTTCAGCTGGATGGCTTCTTTATCTCGGACCAACTGACTCCGCAGGGTAAAATCAAAAGCCACAGCAGTGTGAATGCCGGGCTTTCCCAATATTTCATGCATCGTAAACTGCGTGCCAATCTGAGTATCAATAATATCTTTGACGGCCTGGAAGAGACGACCCTTATCGATACAAGCAAAATGCACATGGAGCAAGTACGCAACCGGGATGCACGGGTGACCTGGCTGACATTGACCTATAGTTTATAATAAACGAAACTATATAGGTGGGGAAGGGGGGCTGAATGTTAACTCTTCCCCACTTTCTTTTTAGGAATATACAATATCAGGCGAATGGACTGGTCGTATGTGAAGTAACTCCATATCCATTCGATCAGTACCATCAGTTTGTTCTTGACACCCAGGATAGAACGGAGGTGTACCCCCATCCACACCATCCAGGCAATGAACCCTTGCAGCTTTAACTTTTTCAGGTCGGCCACTGCTTTATTGCGTCCAACGGTAGCCAGTGTTCCGAGATTTAGATAATGGAAGGCTTTCAATTCTTTGCCCGATTCCAGCCGTTTGAGGTTGTCGGCAAGCAGGTTACCTTGTTGGATTGCTACCTGGGCTACCTGTGGGTGGCCGTTCGGGTAGTCTTCCTCTGTCTGGAAGCAGACATCTCCGATAGCAAAAACGTTTGCCATTCCCGGCATCTGGTTAAATTCATTAACCGTTATTCGTCCACCGCGGTTTAACGCTTCTTTATCAATATGTTCGAAGTGGGTGGCAGTTACTCCGCTAACCCATACGAGTGTTTGGGTTGCGATGGTGGAGTTGTCGTCCAGTATCACTTTCCCGTCCTGATAATCAGTAACGCGTTTGTTGAGTATGATGTTTACTCCCATTCCTTTCAGGAACTTTTCTGCATTGGCTGATGCTTCGGGCGACATTACTCCGAGTAGCCGGGGAGAACCTTCCACCAGGTAGATGTGCATGTCCGACTGTTTCAGGTCCGGATAATCCTTGGGCATAACGAATCTTTTCATCTCGGCTAATACGCCCGATATTTCAACACCTGTTGCACCGCCACCGACTATAACTACGTTCATTAGTGCTTGCCGTTCCTCCGGGTCGGTACAGATTGTCGCCTTCTCGAAGTTTGAGAGCAGAGTATTCCTGAGTTCGAGAGCTTCCTGGATTGTCTTCATCGGCAAAGCCTTTTCTTCGATGGTCTTGTTGCCGAAGAAGTTGGTGATAGTTCCCGAGGCAATCACCAGATAATCGTAGGTTAATTCACCGATGGATGTTTCAATCAGATTGCGTTCGGCAATGATGGCTTTCACTTCCGCCATCCGGAAATAGAAGTCTTTCTGCTTCTGGAATATCTTCCGGAAAGGAAATATGATTGAGCCCGGTTCCAGCCCGGACGATGCTACCTGATACAACAAAGGCGGGAACTGATGGAAATTGTTTTTGTCTATCAGGACAACCTGGAAATTACTCCCCTTCAGTTTATTGGCCAGCTTTAATCCGCCGAAGCCACCCCCTATGATGACTACGCGTTTCTTATTTGTTTTTGCGATGTTGAAGCCCATGATGTTCTATGTTATGTTTTATAATAGAACAATCGGAAACGGAATATGTTCGGATGGAATAGGGGGAAGGCCTTGATTTATAGGATGAGTTATGAGGGATTATGGCCTCTGAAACAAATACTGTTTAAATCCTTCCGTATAATCCGTGCGATAGTCCCCATTCTCATCCGCATAGATAAACATATATTCCAGTTCCGGATGTTGTTGGTGGATTTTGCGGGCTTCTTCGCGGCCCATAGCCATGAAGGCGGTAGCATAAGCATCGGCGGTCATACAGTCGGCGGCGATAACGGTTGCGCTGAGGACGGACTGTCCGGCGGGAGAACCTGTTCTCGGGTCGATGGTATGGGCGTATTTCTTTCCGTCTTTGATGTAAAAGTTGCGGTAGTCGCCGGAAGTGGCAAGGCCGTGGCGTCCGCATAACCGGACGATTTCCTGTACCTCCTGATTGGTGCCCATCGGGTCATCGGATGGCTTGGTGATCCCGACACGCCAGCATTCTCCCCGGGGATTGACACCTTTGGCTGTCGTTTCACCACCTATATCGATCAGGTAGTTTTCGATGCCTTTACTGTCGAAGAGGCGGGCGATAACTTCGCAACAGCATCCGTCTCCCAAAGAGGAACAATTCAGCAGAAGGCGGGGATCGTCTTTGATAACCTTCCGTCCCTCCAAACGGACTTTCTGATAACCGACAAATGGACGTATGCTGTCTATCATAGCCGGCGTAACACTATCACTCTTGCTGAATCCGAATCCCCAAAGGTTGATAAACGGGGCACAGGTAATATCATAGATGCCATTAGTCTGTCCGGATACTTCCATCGCTTTATTGAAGACTTCGATGAAAAGATCATCGACCTCTATATCTTTGTTTTGGTTTACCTGGGAGATGACGGAGGTAGAATCGAACGGATTAAGGCAATGGTAGTAGCGTTGAAGTTCAGCACTGATTTCATTTTCCAGCGATTCGGTATATTCGAACTTGATTTGATAGGGAGTATGAAGCATGCCGGTTACTTCGTAATACTGTTTCGGCTGATTGCATCCGGTCAGGAGAAAGAATAGGGATAAAGAGAGGAGGTATAGATGTTTCATATATTTGTTAATAATATACTAATGAACCATTAAATAGGTATTCGGGAGGGTTGAAAACAACTACCCTCAAAAGGGAATGTTGTCTACCTGGTAAGTCGACGTTGCCTACCTAGTAGGTAGATGATGCCTACCAAGTAGGTAGACGTGGTGACTTCCCATAGGTGACATAACCGACCTGCTCCCGTGTCAGGCACGGGGACAGGTTTTCTTTCAGGTTACAACCCCATCAATATCTTCTTCAATACTGTTTGTGCTGAGATTTCCCGGTTGGCTGCTTCGGGGATGACGATGCTTTGCGGGCTTTCGATCACGTCGTCGGTGACGATCATGTTACGACGAACCGGCAGGCAGTGCATGAAATAAGCGTTGTTGGTCAGTGCCATCTTTTCCGTATCGACAGTCCAGGCGCGGTCTTTGCTTAATACCTGGCCATAATTCGGGTCGGTATAGGCGGCCCAGTTCTTGGCATAGATGAAGTCGGCACCTTCGAAGGCCTTCTTTTGATCATATTCTACACGGGCATTGCCGACGAACTTCGGGTCGAGCTCATACCCTTCGGGATGGGTGATGACAAATTCGTAATCGGTTGCATTCATCCATTCGGCGAAACTGTTGGGAACGGCCTGCGGTAAGGCTTTCGGATGAGGCGCCCAGGTCATAACCACCTTCGGACGGGCAGTCTTCTTGTATTCTTCAATCGTAATCAGGTCGGCAAAACTCTGCAACGGGTGGCGGGTAGCCGCTTCCATGCTGAATACCGGACGACCGGAGTACTGGATGAATTCGGAGATAATCTTTTCATTGTAATCGTCCGCCTTGTTTTCGAAACGGGCAAAGGAACGGACACCGATGATATCGCAGTAGCAACCCATGACAGGAATAGCTTCCAGCAAATGTTCAGGTTTGTCACCATCCATGATGACACCACGTTCGGTTTCCAGTTTCCAGGCACCCTGGTTCACGTCGAGCACCATCGTGTTCATCCCCAGGTTCATCGCAGCCTTCTGGGTGGAGAGGCGGGTGCGCAGGCTGGAGTTGAAGAATATCATTAGCAGCGTCTTGTTCTTGCCAAGTTCTGTGAATTGAAAGCGGTCTTTCTTGATCTCGAATGCTTCGTTAAGCGCCTGCTTCAGGTCGCCTACATCTTGTACACAAGTGAAATGTCTCATGTTATTTATCTGTTTATATGAATGGCAAATGTAGTCAATTTAATTGAATGATAACATAGGCTACAAAGGCTGTTTCTTACTACTGTCTAATCTGGCCTTCCCCCTCGATAATATACTTATAGGTGGTCAGCTCCGGCAATGCCATCGGCCCACGGGCATGCAGCTTCTGCGTACTGATACCGATCTCTGCTCCGAATCCGAACTGTGCGCCGTCGGTGAAGGCGGTCGATACGTTTGCATAAACGCAGGCGGCATCTACCTGTTGCTGGAAGATGCGGATAGCTTCTGCCGATTCGCTTACGATACTTTCACTATGTTTTGAACTGTATCGGGCGATGTGCTCCAAGGCTGCGTCGAGACTGGCTACCGTACGGATGCTCATCTTGTAGTCGAGGAACTCGGTACCGAAACTGTCTTCCGTAGCCGGTTGAAGCAGTTCCGATGGATAAGAACCAGCCAGGGAGTTGAAAGCCGGTTGATCGGCGTATATGATTACATGGCTGTCCTTTAACTTATTGCAGATATAGGGCAGGTCGCCGAGCCGGTCTTCATGGATGATCAGGCAATCCAAAGCGTTACATACACTGACACGACGCGTCTTTGCGTTGTTTACGATGGCTTGCCCTTTCTCTTTGTCTCCCTCCTTGTCGAAATAGGTATGGCAGATACCGGCTCCTGTCTCGATTACCGGGACACGGGCATTGTCACGAACGAAGTTAATCAGCGAACTGCTGCCACGTGGTATGATCAGGTCGACCAGTCCGACAGCATTCAGCAGTTCGGTTGTCGCTTCCCGGTCAGGTGGCAGCAGGCAACAAACAGCCGGGTTTACGCCATGACGTTCCAGCACCTGATGGATGATACCGACCAGTGCCCGGTTGGAGTCGTCAGCATCTGAACCTCCTTTCAATACACAGGCATTGCCACTCTTGAAACAGAGGGAGAATACATCGAATGTCACGTTGGGACGTGCTTCATAGATCACACCTATTACTCCGAATGGGACGGATACCTTGCGGATAACCATGCCGTTCGGGCGGGTTGTTTCGCTTAATACCTTTCCAAGCGGTGAGGGGAGTGTTGCTACATTTCGCATGTCTCCGGCAATACCTTCCAAACGGTCGGTTGTCAGTTTCAGACGGTCGTATTTGGGATTGGCCGGGTCCATACGGGACAGGTCTTTCTCGTTTGCTGCGAGCACTTCGGCTTGCCGGTTCATCAATTCGCCGGCTGTATCGGTCAGGATACGGTTTATGGCTTCGTCACTCAGCGTGATCAGCTGGCGTGAAGCGGCAACGGTCTGCTGTAATAGGTTCTTAATAGACATTCTTGATAGTAACTTTTTCCCTCTTGAGAGGGGGCAGGGGGGGTGTAATAATTTGCGTGAATGGCGGAAGATAACACACCCCCTACCCCCTCTCAAGAGGGGAGTGATTACTACCGGTCGCTATGTTTAATCTCTAATCCAGATACAGATAGTCATAATGTACCAACGGTTTTATGTCGCGCTGTCCGATAAGTGAAATAGCCTCATGGCTATCGTATCCGGCACAACCTACACCCAGCTGAACGCCATTCTCGTTCATGATCCGGACGATGTCGTTCTTTTCAAACTCTCCTTTAATGGCTGTGACGCCGACTAATAGAAGGCTTGTTGCACGTGGTCCGGTCAATGCTTCTTCGGTACCTTTGTTGATATGTATCTCTCCTTTGGCAAAGCCTTCGGAGTGGGCGATCCATTTCTTTACGCTGCTGACCGGCTTGGCCGCAGGAATGAAACGGGTACATATTTCCGTACTTCCTTTAACCAACAATTGGGGCAGAATGTTTTCCTTTTTCCCGTTGGCAATAATGACGGTTATACCTTCGTCGGCAACTTTCTGTGCAATACTGCATTTAGTCAGCATGCCACCCCGTCCGAACGAAGACTTACTGGTTTGTACGTATTCGGAAAGGTCCTGTTTCCCGCCGTCTATTTCGCGGATAACGGTAGAGGCAGGATCGGCAGGATTTCCGTTGTAGATGCCGTCGATATTACTCAGGATGATAAGTGCATCCATCCCCATCATGGTGGCGATCAGTCCCGACAGTTCGTCGTTGTCCGTGAACATCAGTTCTGTAACGGATATCGTATCGTTTTCGTTTACGATTGGTATCACGTTATTATCGAGCATCACTTCCATGCAATGTTTCTGGTTGAGATAATGCGTGCGGCTACCGAAATTCTCTTTCGTAGTGAGCACCTGGCCACAGGCGATCTTATGTTCGCGGAACAGTTCAAAGTAACGGTTGATCAGTTTGGCCTGGCCTACTGCGGAGTAGAGTTGGCGGGCTGAAACGGCATCGAGTTTCTTGCCGGGCTTCACCTCGCTTCTCCCGGAAGCTACCGCTCCCGAAGAGATTAAAACAACTTCAACTCCCTTCCGGTGTAGTTCGGCTACCTGGTCGACCAGTGCTGACATACGGGTAACATCGAGTGAGCCATCCTTCCTTGTCAGCACATTACTTCCTATCTTTACAGCTATCCGCTTAAACTGATATGCCATCTTTGCGTTCACGGTTATTTATTGTCTTTATCCCTGATCTCCACGCGACGGATTTTACCGCTGATGGTTTTCGGTAACTCATCGACAAATTCCACTACACGCGGATATTTGTAAGGAGCCGTCACACGTTTCACGTGATCCTGCAATTCCTTAATCAGGGCTTCGCCTGCCTTTTCTTTATAATCATTAGCCAGTACGATTGTTGCTTTTACCACCTGTCCGCGTATTTCGTCCGGCACACCGGTGATGGCGCATTCTACGACTGCCGGGTGTGTCATCAGGGCACTTTCCACTTCGAACGGGCCGATACGGTAACCGGAGCTTTTTATCACATCGTCAGCACGGCCAACAAACCACAGATAGCCGTCTTCATCGCGCCAAGCAACGTCGCCGGTATAATACATGCCGTCGTGCCAGGCTTCGTGAGTCAGTTCGGCATCCCGGTAATATTCTTTGAACAGTCCGATAGGCTTGCCACTGGTCGTGTGGATCACGATTTGTCCCTGTTCGCCATCTTCCGCACGGGTTCCGTCCGGACGGATCAGGTCGACATCATATTGAGGATTGGGAACACCCATAGAACCGGGTTTCGGTTCCATCCAGGGGAAGGTTGCAACTGTCAGTGTTGTTTCTGTCTGGCCGAATCCTTCCATCAGCTTGATTCCCGTCAGCTTATAGAATGCTTCGAATACGGCAGGGTTCAGTGCTTCACCGGCAATCGTACAATATTGTAGGGATGACAGATCGTATTTGGTCATATCTTCACGGATCAGGAAGCGGAAGATTGTTGGAGGTGCACATAAAGAAGTGATTTTGTAGTCCTGAATCATCTGCAACATATCGGCTGGTGTGAACTTCTCATGATCGTAAACGAAAACAGTCGCACCGGCGATCCATTGTCCGTACAGTTTTCCCCAGACGGCTTTTCCCCATCCTGTATCGGCAATCGTCAGGTGAAGACTGTCGCGGTGCAGGTTATGCCAGAAACTACCGGTCACGATATGTCCCAGAGGATAAGTGAAATCGTGTGCCACCATCTTCGGATTACCTGTCGTGCCCGATGTAAAATACATCAGTGAAATATCGTCATTGCTGTTCGGATGAGACGGACGGATGAATGGAGCCGCATCTTCGATCCCCTTATGGAAATCTTCGAAGCCTTCCGGTATTTCAGGACCGACAGAGACTAATTTCTCGATAGTCGGAGAGTCCGGCATGGCGTCGATAATATGTTTGGTAATGATTTCTTCGCCGGCGCAAACGATCATTTTTATATCGGCTGCGTTATTGCGATAAACAATATCTTTTTTAGTCAGCAGGTGAGTTGCCGGAATGACAACCGCTCCTAACTTATGCAATGCGATAATCGAGAACCAGAATTCGTAACGGCGTTTCAGGATCAACATGACCATATCGCCATGTCCTATCCCCAAAGACTGGAAATAGGCAGCCGTTTGATCGGTGTATTTCTTCAGATCTGCAAACGTGAAATCAATATGTTCGCCCCGGTCGTTTGTCCAGCACAAAGCTTTTTTGTCGGGTTCTTCAGCGGCCCATGCATCTACTACATCATATCCGAAATTAAAGTTCTCGGGTACTTTTATCTTGAAATTCTTTATAAAATCTTCCTGAGACGTAAAAGACGTCTGATCTAAGAATCTTTCTAACATAATTTATTTATTTAACGGACAAGGATCGTTGTTGCTTTTATAATTAATTGTCAGCTCTCGCTTGTCAACTGTCTACTGATTTATAAAATGATTGCCAGGAAACTGACTTTTTCTCCATCCAATGCTTTCATGCCGTGTGGCAGTTCGGAGTTGAAATATATGCTGTCTCCTTCTTCAAGGATCAATTCCTTATTGTTGATCTGCAAAAGCATACGTCCTTTCAGTACGAGGTTGTATTCCTGTCCCGGATGAGAATTCAGATAAATAGGCTCTTCTTCGGATTTCGGGTGAACGGTAACCAGGAACGGATCTGCCTTGCGTCCGGCAAAACCGGCAGCCAACGATTGATACTTGTAAGCCTTGGTACGTTCAACGGTAATACCTTTTCCTTTACGGGTAATAAAGTAAGTGCTCATTTTAGGCTCGTCACCGAACATAAGTGTGGTCAGTTCCACTCCGTATGCCTGTGATATCTGGTGTAAAACACTGACTGAAATATCGACATTGCCGCTTTCCAGTTCCAGATATTGCTCTGTGGTCAGGTTACAGACCTTGGCGATTTCTTCAGGAGCTATCTCCAATGCATCACGAAGACCGGCCAGGCGCTCCGCTATCTGTTTTATCTGTTCGTTCATCTTCTGTAGATCGTTTATAGATTTATGTTGCCCCAAAGTTATAAATAAAAAGCAAAATGACTAGAAAAATGGGGGATAGAATGTTATTTAGATATTTTCTTTGGATAAGCAAATGTTAAATCCTATATTTGTTTATGTGTAGGGCTTGAATTTGTTATTGTTAACTCTGGATCTAATATATTGATTAAGTTTTTACTATAAGCGATATCAGGTCTGCCCTAAAATATTTAATTAATATAGTAAACTCATGAATCAAAAGATTAAAATGCATTTCTTCGAAATAGAACGTCCGGACTTTTATCTTTTTATATTTATATTGGATAGAATTATACCTCCTCCTAAAATATCAAAGTTTTCAGAGAATACGGAATATATAGAAATATATAATAAGATTCATCACTATGTAGTGACTGAAAAGCATTTCCTGGATAAAGATATAACAGTAGATATCATTGTCCGTCAATGTAACGTTAAGAAAAAGTCATTGAATAAGATTCTTAGGTTGAAAGATGACGTTGCTTTTCATGCATATATAAATAAACAGCGTGTTATTTATGCATCCGCTTTATTATTGGAACCCTCTAATAAGCTGATTGAAGTTGTAGCTTCTGAATCATGCTTTAATAATTCCCGGACATTTGTGCGTAATTTCAAAATAGTATACCATATGACTCCCAGTGAATATCGTCGTTCTCATAGGACAAAAAACTCCTGATTTTATAGCTGAGCAGTCAAAAGAAACAAATAAGAACGATTTTGTCCTATCCATGGATCGTTTTTGTCTTCTTCATGCTTTGTTTTTCTTTGCTTGATCCGTTTTTTTGTTATTTCTTTGCATCAGAGACAAATGATAAAAATAAAAGGTATTAAAGTATATAGATGCATAGGCATACCTTATCTATGAAAAAGAGAAAGAAGAAGTGATTCTTCTTTGAGTAGTCTGATGAAGACGTTTGTCGGACTACTTTTTCTAGAATACTCGTAGCCTATGATTAAATTTATGTTTTTTCTTTTTATTCATTTGGAGAGGTTGATCAACTTTATTTTTTCATAGTTTTTGATTTAGTAATCAGGTAAGGTCCCGGCTTGTGAAAGTCGGGACTTTTGGTATACAAAAAAAGGATAACCTTTCGATTATCCTTTTTTCAGAGAGCGGAAGACGGGGCTCAAACCCGCGACCCTCAGCTTGGAAGGCTAATGCTCTATCAACTGAGCTACTTCCGCAATTTTTATTGCTTTTGAAATAGTAGTGGGCAGTGATGGATTCGAACCACCGAAGTCGAAAGACAGCTGAGTTACAGTCAGCCCCATTTGGCCACTCTGGTAACTGCCCCTATTATTTTCAATTGCAGTGCAAAGGTACGATTATTTTTGAAACCTGCAAGCGTTTAATCAGAAAAATGAACCATTTTTAATGCGGTCACTGCTGCTTCATCCCCTTTGTTTCCGTACTTACCGCCTGCACGATCTTCCGATTGCTGCATATTGTCCGTAGTTAACAGACCGAAAATGAATGGGATATCATACATCAGGTTTAGTTCGGTAACACCTTGTGTAACGCCTGAACAAACATAATCAAAATGTGGAGTATCGCCTCTGACAACACAGCCAAGAACGATCACAGCGTTTACGTCTTTTGTTTCAGCCATGCGTTTTGCACCAAAAGTCAGTTCGAAACTACCCGGTACACGTTTCACATAGATATTTTCCGGTTTTACACCATGTTTTTCCAGAGTGTTGCAGGCACCTTCCAGTAATTTCTCGGTGATGTGCTTATTCCACTCTGCGACTACAATACCGAACGTCATTTCTGAACCGTCAGGAACACTGTTGAAGTCGTAGTCTGATAAATTTTGATAAGCTGTAGCCATAACTTTCTATTTAAAATAAAAGGATGCCTTTTTTGATGGACATCCTTTTATATAGTTCATATCGTAATGATAATATTATTTTGCAGCAGAAGCACGAGCGATATATTTGTCGATATCGGCAGCTTCCATTGAGTTGAAATATTTTTCTTTGATCGTAGTGTATGCTTTAACTGCATCGCTATATTGTTTCTGGTTTTCGTAGGCAATACCTGCTTTTTTCAGATAAACCGGGCTGATCACTTCGTTGTCTGCTTTCTTAGCAGCTTTTTCGAAATAGCTGATACCTTCTTTTACATTACCCATATTTACATAGCAGTCACCGATCAGGCCGATGATAGCCGGAGAAATCATATTGTCGTCTCCACTGAATGATTTCAGTTTGTCAAGAGCTTTTTCAGTTTCTCCCATCTTGAAATAACAGATACCTGCATAAGCCTTTGCCAGGTTGCCGGAAGCAGTACTTCCATATTGGTCGATGATACCTTCGAATCCGTCAAAGTCAGCGCCATTACCGTTTAAAGCCAGATTGAAAGAATCTTTAGCGAAATACTGTTCTCCTTTAAATATAGCAGCGGCTGCTTTCTTTTCCTGAGGAATCAAATAACCGTGTTTAATTCCTAAAACAGCTCCAACAACGAGTGCGATAGCTATAATTCCGTAAATGATCTTTTTTGAATTGTTTTCAATGAACTGCTCTGATCTTGAAACAATTTCTTCTACTTCTAACTCCGTGTTGGTGTTTTTTTCCTTAGTAGCCATAATGTGTTATAGTTATTTATTATTTTTATCTACTGATTTATGCCAATGGCAATTCAAAGCGCAAAAGTAGTTTTTTTTACTGATATAATCTATACTTAGAAGTATATTTTTTAATTTTGTACGATTAATAAGGTACAGATGATACTCAAAAAGCTTTCTATTCTCAATTATAAAAATATTCTTCAGGCGGAAGTCGCTTTCTCTCCGAAAATGAATTGTTTCTTTGGAAATAATGGGATGGGGAAGACGAACCTGCTGGATGTGATCCACTATCTTTCGTTTTGCAAGAGTCATATCAATACTCCTGATAGTCAGATTATAAATAATGATCAGGATATGTGCGTTATCCAGGGTGAATATGATTACGAGGGGAGAAACGAGGATATATTCTGTGCTATCCGCCGTCGCCAGCGGAAACAGTTCAAACGGAATAAAAAGGAATATGATAAGTTGTCCGAACACATCGGACTCCTGCCTTTGGTTATGGTGTCGCCGGCGGATTCAGATCTGATCCGGGGGGGGAGTGACGAACGCCGCCGCTTTCTGGATCTGATCATTTCGCAACAGGACAAACAATATCTGCATGCCTTGATACAATATAACAAGGCTTTGCTCCAGCGGAATATTCTTTTGAAGAATCAAAATACAGATACATCTCTGTATGAAGTGCTGGAAATGCAATTGGATATGTATGGGCGGATGGTGTTCGAGAAGCGCCAGCTGCTGGTGGAAAGTTTTATTCCTATTTTTAACGAATACTATCAAACTATCTGCCGTTCTACCGAACAGGTCGGATTGGGGTATATATCCCAACTGGCAGACCGGAATCTGGCTGAGTCGCTGGCGGTCAACAGGGAGCGTGACCGTATTCTGGGATATACTTCCAACGGTGTTCATAAAGATGAACTGGAAATGACATTGAACGAACAATTAATCCGCAGGGTCGGTTCGCAAGGACAAAATAAAACTTATCTGATTGCACTGAAGTTGGCTCAGTTTGCTTTTCTGACCCGGAAAGGACAGACAACTCCTATTTTGCTTTTGGATGATATATTTGATAAACTGGATGCGGCACGAGTGGCTGAGATCATCAAGCTGGTCAGTGGAGATAGTTTCGGGCAGATATTTATTACCGATACCAACCGGAAATACCTGGATGAAATCCTGCAGGCAATGAATCATGATTATGCTTTGTTCAGAGTAGAACAGGGTGAAGTTCAACCGATGGAGGATCAGCCATGAAGCGAAAGAATACACAAGCGATCGGTGAAGTCCTGAGAGATTTCTTTGAAGATAATACGGAACTTTATGAAAAGATTCTGGAAATTCGTGTGGAACGTGCCTGGAAAGAAGTGCTCGGACCGATGGTTATGCAATATACCCGTAATATATATGTACGCGATCATATATTATATGTATCGTTGACTTCTGCTGTCTTGAGAAGTGAGCTGACTTTATGCCGTGAACGGTTGGTGAAGAGTCTGAATGAGTATGCCGGGGCAACCGTTATACACGATATTATTATCCGTTGACAATCTCTTTTTCCGTAATGATCATATCCATTTTCTTATCGAAAGATTCGGTAGGGACTGTGTCTTGTAGCTGAAAATCGAAACATATACCGATTTTGGGTGCTTGCAATGTGGATAACAGTCTGTCGTAATATCCTTTACCGCGTCCCATGCGATTCAGTTGCCGGTCGAAAGCTACACCCGGAACAATGATCAGGTCTATTTCCGATTCATCGACAGTTGTTTCCTGTTCGATAGGTTCCATAATGCCGAAGATGCCCGGTTTAAGGCTGTCAGTACCGTTATAGGGTAACAGGCGGAGATCATCTCCTACAATCAACGGTAGGAGAAGTTGTTTTTTTTCAAACCATTTTTCAAGAAAACCGGCCGTTTGGACTTCGCCGGGTATCGCGTTGTATAAAGCGATACAGGAAGCCTGCCGGAAGAGTTCAGTCTCTTCCAGCCGCTTCATTATTTCTTCGGAAAGATCAAGCAATGTAGTCTTCTTGTACGATTTCTTTAGCGAGGCTATGTATTTTCGGAGTTGTTGCTTGGATTCCTGCAATTCCTTTGTCTGCATCTTTTTTCTCTAATGTAGGAACGGATTTACCTTCGTTTATGATCTGGATAGCACGTAATAACGTAGGATCGTCTTTCAGGAAGATCGGATAGAATCCGGCTTCGTCGAAAAAGTTACGTACGATATATGCCTGCAACTGGCTTTCGATCAGCTTTCCTGATATATTGATCAGATTCGGGCGTTTCTTGATCCCTTTGGTTGCGGCAAAGTTCGTGAAGTCATATAGCAATGGCTGCGATTGCAGATACTTGTACAGATCCTGATAAGTCGTGAACGAAGATAATTTTTCACGATTCTGGTCTGAATATTCAAGTGCATACAGATAAAGTGTGCCACTGTTGACGATACTTGTGAAATACGTTGTAATTCCGCTTGTATCGCGTGGAATAAATATATCCGGCATGATACCGCCACCACCATAGACCGTACGTCCCATCATGGTGTTATATTTTTCCGTATGCGTATTCTTGATACTGTCGGCTGAATCGAATTCACCATGGATGAATCGGTTGTATATATCCTGATCATAATCGGTGGAATTACCCATTTCATAATCTTTTTGGATACTTCTTCCGGAAGGAGTATAATAACGGGCGATTGTCAGGCGGATTTCAGAACCGTCGCTCAGTTTGATCGGTGACTGAACCAATCCTTTTCCATACGTACGGCGGCCGATGATCAATCCACGGTCGTTATCCTGGATCGCTCCGGAGAAAATCTCGCTGGCAGAAGCCGAGAACTCATCTGTCAGGACAACGATCGGAGCCTCTTTGCAAGTGCCGGTTCCGTTTGTATAGACATCGTTACGGGGGAAGGCCTTACCTTCCGTGTAAACGATCAGTCTTCCTTCCGGCATAAATTCGTTGACCATATTGATGGCGGCATCCATATACCCCCCCGTATTTCCACGCAGGTCGATAACGAAAGAACTGCATCCTGCTTCTTTCAGTTTGGCGATAGCTGTAATGAACTCGTTATAAGTTGTCCGGCCGAACTTGCTGACTTTGATATAACCAATGCCTTTACTAACCTCGTAGGAAACATCCACAGAGTTGACCGGAACATCACCGCGTGTAACATCGAAATAAAGCAACTCCGGTTCACCTCCGCGTTTTACTCCCAGTTTAACGGTGCTGTTTTTGGCTCCGCGCAGCGTACGCATAATTTTTGCCTGGCTGGTGTTATTTCCCGAATAGATCGAGTCGTTGATTGTAATGATACGGTCGAATGGCAATAAACCAGCTTTTTCAGCCGGACCTCCGGAGATAACACTGATTACCAGGATCGTGTCTGTCTGCATATTGAATGATACACCGATACCGCTGAACGACCCTTCGAGGTCTTCATTCACTATTGTCGCGTCTTCGGCAGAAATGTAAACGGAGTGCGGATCCAGTTCACTGAATATTTTAGGTATGGTGCCTTCCACCAGCTTCGCCATATTAACGGTATCGACATATTGTTCGTCGATAATATCGAGTATGGCATTTATTTTATTCCCGCTGGAGAACATACGGCGCTTGCCATGTTGTGTAAGAGAAAGATAATTGTTCCCGATAAAAATTCCGAGAGCAATACTTGCTGCAATGATAACAGGTAACCAGATGGTCAACCTTCTGTTTTTGTCCATAAAAACGTATATTTATTCGTTTATATCAATATAATCTATACTAATACCGGCACGTTGCAATAAATTGCACCCGTCTTCCATCCGGTACTTTTCTGAATATACAACACGCTTAATGCCCGATTGGATGATCAGCTTGGCACATTCGATGCAAGGGGCCGAAGTCACATAGATCGTCGCTCCTTTACTGCTGTTTGAAGATGCCGCCACTTTTGTTATTGCATTCGCTTCGGCATGTAACACATAGGGCTTGGTCACATTGTTTTCATCTTCACAGACATTCTCAAAACCGGCAGGTGTCCCGTTGTATCCATCGGAAATGATCATCTGGTCCTTAACTATCAGTGCACCGACCTGACGTCGTTTGCAATATGAATTTTCAGCCCAAACGGCAGCCATCCGCAGATAACGTTTATCTAATTCATATTGTTTCTCTGTTTTTTCGCACATTGTTTACCTGATTTTGTACTTATTACTTTAGCTGGCAAAGGTAAATATAATTGATTTAACTATTGTATGTTTAGCGATTTTTATATCAATTGCTATTAGCTTTCGGTTCAGCCTGTTTTATGCCGTTTCTTATGAGCAGGGCGTCGATAGTCGGCTCCTGTCCGCGGAAGCGTTTATACAGGATTGCCGGGTCTTCGGTTCCTCCTTTTGAAAGGACATTTTCACGGAACGAGCGAGCTGTTTCCCTGTTGAATATGCCTGTGGCTTTGAAGACAGAAAATGCATCAGCATCCAATACTTCCGCCCATTTATATCCGTAATATCCGGCGGCATAGCCTCCGGAAAAGATATGTCCGAAGCTACTGCTCATGAATGTGCCCGGAACTTCCGGTACGATAACGGTTCGTTTCCAAGCCTGTTTTTCGAAGGCGATGACATCTCCCTCAAACGGTTCGGTCCGTGTATGCCATGCCATATCGAGCATGCCGAAACTTAGCTGGCGGCAGCAGAAATAGCCGGTGTTAAAGTTGGATGCATCGACTAGCTTCCGGATCAGTTCCTGCGGGATTTTTTCGCCTGTTTCATAATGTACGGCGATCTGGTCGAGAAATTCCTTTTCCGTCAACCAGTTTTCCATGAGTTGTGAAGGCAGTTCGACAAAGTCGCGATATACATTTGTACCGGACAGGCTGGCGTACTTTCCTTCGGCAAACATTCCGTGCAGGGCATGTCCGAATTCGTGCAGAAGCGTATTTACTTCGTCGAAAGTCAGTAAAGACGGTTTAGTCTCCGTTGGACGTGTGAAATTCATGACGATGATAATCTGTGGGCGACTATCGCTTCCGTCGGCTTCGTGATACTGCTCTTTGATACTGTTCATCCAGGCTCCCGATTGTTTTCCGTCGCGCGGATGAAAATCAGTATACAGGATGGAGAGGAATTTACCGTCTGCATCGTATACTTCATAAGCATCTACTTCCGGATGATAAACCGGTATTTCCTTGTTCTCTTTGAATGTGATGCCGTATAGCTGTGTGGCAAGTCCGAACACACCGTTTTTGACATTGTTCAGTTCAAAGTAGGGACGTGTCATTTCATCGTTTACATCGAAACGGATGTCTTTCAGTTTTTCTGAATAATAACTCCAGTCCCAGGGCATGACGGTGATATTTTCTTTTTCCATACCCATGGCAAACCCTTGTACTGCATTATATTCGTTGATGGCGACAGGTTTATAGGCATCGAGCAATTGATTCAGCAGGTTATAAACAGTAGCCGGATTTTTAGCCATCGTATGCTTAAGCGAATATTCTGCATAGGTGTTGTAACCCATCAATCTGGCTATCTCCAGGCGAATATTGATGATCTGGCGGATGATCTCTTTATTGTCATATTCGTCTCCCTTGTTCCCTACGCTCATGTATTCCCGGTACATTGTTTCACGCAATTTGCGTGAATCGGCATATCGCATGAATGGGATATAACTCGGTGCAGTCAGGTTAAATAACCAACCCTTTTTCCCTTTTTCTTTGGCACGGAGAGCTGCGGCTTCACAAATACTTTCGGGAAGGCCCGACAAATCTTTCTCATCGGTAAGAAGCAGTTCGTACCTGTTTTTGTCCTTCAATGCATTCTGGTCGAATCTCAGAGATAGTACGCTCAGGTCTGTGCTTAATTTGCGGTATTTCTCTTTGTCTTCCGGATTCAGGTTGGCACCACGAACGGAGAACGATTCAAATGTTTCTTCCAGCAGCTTGGTATCTTCTGTAGAAAGGTTGAGCCTGTCTTTTTGTTCATATACGTTCTTGACACGTGCAAATAGCTTTTCATTCAGAAAGATATTATTAGAGCTTTCCGACAACTTGGGGGAGATTCTTTGTGAGATCTCCATCATTTCGTCGTCGGCTTCCGCATTCAATATATTGAAGAAGGCTGAACTGACTTTGTTCAGCAGTTTACCGCTACGTTCCAGAGCGATGATTGTATTTTCGAAGGTTGCCGGCTGTGTATCGTTGGCAATGGCCTGCACTTCACTATCGAGTCGCTTTATTCCCTCATCGAAAGCCGGTTCGAAATGTTCGTTTTTTATCTCGTTGAAAGGAGGGGTTTCGAAAGGGGTGTTATAACTAAAGAAAAACGGATTATGAGTTGTTTGTGTCATATCTCTTATACATTATATATTATTATAGTCCATATATTGCCGGAAACAACCTGTTTATTTCCGGCACAAAGATGGAAAAAATAGCTGTGCTACAGAATAAATTCCCTCTATATTTCTTAATTGTGTTGCCGATCTAATTGTTTGCCGATAGTTATAAGCATAATAGCCGATAATTATCGACAATTATACCGACAGATGTAAGCAAGCTTACCGATAGCTATCGACAAACAGTTGGATAGGCAACAAATCCTTATTGCATCGGCAATAAAGTCTGTCTGTATCGGTATTTGCCAGCAATTGGTATACTATTGTTTCCCGCTTGTGTTTTTATAACTTTCTGCAGAGGTTTTTTGTTTTCTTCTTACTGTGTGTATTTTTTTCAAAAAGTATGCAGATCTGTTTTTGGGGGTTAGTCTAAGATATTCATAAAGTAGCTTGTTTTGAGTTTTTAACAACTGTTCATGTGTTTGACAACACATGAACGGAAGCTTCTAATTTTCTAAGGAGTTATTTATCAAACGTTTTGGCGTTGTAAAAAAAGTTAGTTTCTAAATAAATATGAAAGCTGATTTGTTTTTTTTGTTTTTAAGTGATACATTTGGTCTGTATATCATATCATTTTCATTATATAAGCATAAACTTAAAACCAAATATAAAATTATGAGTTATCTTAAATTTGACAAGACTCTTATGACAAACCTGGAGGAGTCTCTACCAAGGGAGATTCTTCGTACGAATCGTTCGGGAGCCTATCACTGTACAACTATCGCGGATTGTAATACGCGAAAGTATCATGGATTACTTGTCATTCCGGTGCCAGAACTAGATGATGAAAACCATGTGTTGCTATCATCGTTGGATGAAACGGTTATACAGCATGGGGCTGAATTTAATTTAGGTCTCCATAAGTATCAGGGTGATAACTATAGTCCGAACGGGCATAAATACATCCGTGAATTTGAATGTGAGAAAGTACCGACAACAATCTACAGAGTAGGTGGAGTTGTTTTGAAAAAAGAAAAGCTTTTTGTTCATCATGAAAACCGGATTTTGATTCGGTATACATTGTTGGATGCGCATTCTGCTACAACCTTGCGTTTGCGTCCGTTTTTAGCTTTTCGTAGTGTACGTGAATATACCCATGAGAATTCACAGGCTAGTCGTGAGTATCAGGTTGTCACAAACGGTATTAAGACATGTATGTATCCGGGATATCCCGAATTGTACATGCAGTTAAATAAAAAGAATGAGTTCCATTTTCAACCGGACTGGTATCGTGGTATCGAATATCCGAAAGAACAGGAGAGAGGGTATGATTTCAATGAAGACCTTTATGTTCCCGGGTATTTTGAAGTAGATATCAAAAAGGGTGAAAGTATTGTTTTCTCCGGAGGTGTTTCCGAGACGGGTACACGTGCGTTGAAAAAGACGTTTGAAGAAGAAATGGAAGAGCGTACTCCGCGTGATACATTTAAACATTGTCTGATCAATGCTGCTCATCAATTTCTGAATAAGCAGGGTGACGAGTTTTATATTCTGGCCGGTTATCCCTGGTTTAAGTGCCGTGCCCGCGACATGTTTATATCCTTGCCGGGACTGACGCTGGCTATCAACGAAAAGTCCAAATTTGAGCTTGTGATGGAAACAGCCCGTAAAGCTTTGTATGCTTTCATGAATAATGAACCGAGCCACCTACGGGTTTATGAAATGGATCATCCCGATATTTTACTTTGGGCTGTGTGGTGTATCCAGCAGTATGCTAAGATGGTGTCACGCGATGCATGTCGTGAGAAATATGGTGTATTGTTGGAGGATATCATGGCATTTATTTGCAGTAATAAACATCCTAATCTGTCTTTACTTGACAACGGTTTGTTGTATACTCGCGGAACAGAGAAGGCTGTTACATGGATGAACTCTACAGCTAATGGGCGACCGGTAATACCTCGGACTGGTTTTGTTGTAGAAATTAATACTTTGTGGTATAATGCCCTATGTTTTGTAGGCGAATTGCTGGGTGAGGCAGGAAATGAACAATTAAGTACTGAATTATCTGTTTTGGCTGAAAGAAGCGGTAAGTCGTTTCTCGAAACATTTTTGAACGAGTACGGTTATTTGTTAGATTATGTAGATGGAAATATGATGGACTGGAGTGTCCGTCCTAATATGATATTTGCCGTAGCTTTGGATTATTCTCCTTTGAATGCCAGCCAGAAAAAAGGAGTACTTGATATTGTAACGAAAGAATTACTTACGCCAAAAGGTCTTCGTTCGTTGAGCCCGAAGAGCGGAGGTTATAATCCGAATTATGTAGGGCCTCAGATTCAGCGCGATTATGCCTATCATCAAGGTACTGCATGGCCATGGTTGGCAGGTTTTTATTTCGAAGCTTATCTTCGTATTTATAAAATGAGTGCCTTGGGTTTTATTGAACGCTATTTGATCGGTTATGAAGATGAGATGTCTTCTCACTGTATCGGATCTATTTCTGAACTGTTTGATGGAAATCCTCCTTTCAAAGGACGCGGTGCTGTTTCTTTTGCTATGAATGTGGCAGAAATATTGCGAGTGTTATATTTATTGAGTAAATACAATTATTAATAGGAGGAGCCAATATGAAAGTATTAATGTTTGGATGGGAATTTCCTCCCAAAATATATGGTGGTCTTGCTGTAGCATCCTATGGGATTACAAAAGGATTGAGTTTGCAGGGAGATGTAGAAACGACTTTCTGTCTTCCGAAGCCGACCGGGGAAGAAGAAGGTTTTTTGAATATCATCGGTATGAACCAGGTGCCGATTGTGTGGCGTGATGTCGATTATAACTATGTCAAGTCGCGGTTGCCTCATTATATGACGCCGGAGCAGTATTATGCTTTTCGCGATCATATTTATGCCGACTTTTCTCATATGCATGTCAATGATTTGGGATGTATGGAATTTGCCGGGGGATATCCGGGTAATCTTCATGATGAGATCAATAATTTTTCTATTATAGCCGGAGTTATAGCTCGGCAACAGCAGTTCGATATAATTCATGCGCATGACTGGCTGACTTATCCGGCAGGTGTGCATGCGAAGCTGGTAAGTGGAAAACCATTATGTATCCATGTTCATGCGACTGATTTTGACCGTTCACGTGGAAAGGTGAATCCAACCGTGTATGCGATGGAGAAGAACGGTATGGATCATGCAGATTGTATCATGTGTGTATCGGAACTGACTCGTCAGACGGTTATCCGCGAATATCATCAGGATCCCCGTAAATGTTTTGCTATGCACAATGCCGTTTATCCGCTTTCGCAGGAGTTGCTGGATATACCTCGTCCGGAGCATCCGAAAGAAAAAGTGGTTACGTTCCTTGGACGTATCACGATGCAGAAAGGACCGGAATATTTTGTAGAAGCGGCAGCTTTGGTATTGAAACGCTCACGCAATATCCGTTTCGTAATGGCGGGTTCGGGTGATATGTTGAATGCCATGATCAATTTGGCCGCTGAGCGCGGTATTGCCGATCGTTTCCATTTTCCGGGTTTTCAACGTGGCCGCCAGGTGTATGAAGCATATAAAAACAGTGATGTGTTCGTGATGCCTTCCGTTTCCGAGCCATTCGGTATTGCTCCGTTGGAAGCGATGCAGTGCGGAACGCCTTCTATTATCTCAAAGCAGTCCGGATGCGGTGAAATTCTTGATAAAGTGATTAAAACAGATTATTGGGATATCAATGCAATGGCCGACGCTATTTATTCTCTTTGTACGAATGAATCTCTTTTCAAATACCTTCAGGAAGAAGGAAAGAAGGAGGTCGATGGCATTACGTGGGAAAAAGTCGGTTTGCGAATCCGAGCACTTTATGAGGAAGTTTTAAAGAATTACGGTAAATAATAAAACAATAACTAGATATGAAAACAATCTGTCTTTATTTTGAAATACATCAAATCATTCATCTGAAACGTTATCGCTGCTTTGATATAGGTACCGATCATTACTACTATGATGATTATGAAAATGAACGCAGTATCAGTGATATTGCAGCACGTTCGTATATTCCTGCTCTGACAACATTGCTTGAAATGGCAAAAGAGAATGGTGGGGCATTTAAAGTTGCATTTTCAATCTCTGGTGTGGCCATGGAGCAATTGGAGGTATATGCCCCCAGAGTGATCGAACTGTTGCATCAGTTGAATGATACCGGTTGCTGTGAGTTCTTGTGTGAACCTTATTCGCACGGTTTGTCTTCATTGGCTAATGAAGAGTGTTTCCGGGAAGAGGTAGACCGTATGAAGAAAAAGATCAAACAGGTATTCGGACAAACTCCGAAAGTGTTCCGTAATTCAAGCTTGATCTATTCGAATGAAATCGGTGCTTTGGTTGCCAGCATGGGATTTAAAGGTATGTTGACGGAAGGTGCTAAGCATGTTTTAGGTTGGAAAAGCGCTCATTATTTATATCATTGTGCATATAACCCGAATCTGAAGTTGTTGCTTCGTGATTTCAAATTGTCGGATGATATTAGTTTGCGTTTTTCTAATTCAAGTTGGAGTGAGTATCCATTGTTTGCTGATAAGTATATGGATTGGATTGCTGCATTTCCTGAAGAAGAGCAGGTTATCAATATATTTATGGAACTTGGGGCTTTGGGAATTGCCCAACCGTTATCTTCTAATATCTTGAGTTTTATCAAAGCATTGCCTGCTTGTGCAAAAGAAAGAGGTATTACGTTCTCTACACCGACAGATATTGTGACTAAATTGAAATCAGTGGATCAGGTTGATGTCCCTTATCCGATGTCGTGGATAGATGAAGAAAGAGATATCAGTTGTTGGTTGGGTAATGTGATGCAGCGTGAAGCATTCAATAAGCTTTATAGTGTGGCAGAACGTGTTCATTTGTGTGATGACCGTCGTATCAAGCAAGACTGGGATTATTTGCAGGCAAGTAATAATTTCCGTTTCATGACTACAAAGAATACGGGGATTTGGTTGAATCGTGGTATCTATGATTCTCCTTATGATGCATTTACAAACTATATGAATATCCTGGGAGATTTTATTAGTCGTGTGAATGCTTTGTACCCAATTGATGTGGATAATGAAGAATTAAATTCATTATTGACTACAATTAAGAATCAGGGTATTGAGATCGAGACACTTCAGAAAGAAGTCGATAAGTTGAAAAAGAAGGCTGCAAAGAAGAAATAATATAATAGCCTTTCATAAAAAAAAGCGGATAATTTTTTTTGATTATCCGCTTTTTTATGAATTTAAAATTATTACTTATATTCCGTTGTTGTTATGACAATTTTTGTCGCTTCTTTTGTTTTGAGCAACTTGACTCCGGAAGGAAGTAAATAATTATTTATTGCCGTAGTGTATGTTTGGGATTGTCCGTAGTAGCTGTTTGATTGACCTGTAAGACGTTCAACCGGAACCAAAAGCAATACCATATCCTTGTCAGGATTATTCTTTATATGTTCCTGCATCAGATTGGAGATATTATCATACGAATAAGATCGACTACTAGTACTGTAACTAGCAAGGAATGATGTTTTTTTATCTTCTATCTTATTATTCACAAAGAAAGTAGCCAAGGAATCTTTAGGCAGCAACAGTAAATTTGAAGGAGCAGAAAGAGCCCATTGCCAGTTTTCCTGCGGCAGTGCTTTTATTGTCAGAGGTATATTGTTGATAACACGGTCTCCGATTCTTTCAACTATATCCTGGGCAGGAATTGTTAATTGTGTATATACACCTGCCGGTGTTTTCAGATAAGCAATTGAATCATTTTCCTTTAACAACGAAGTCAAATCTGTATTTTTGAAACGGTTCAATTGCAATACTTCTTTGGTTACATTGAACGTTTCATTGGAATATGCGGTGGAATCCTGACCTTGGCTACCTTTCAAATTGTACTTATAGTAGATCGAGAAAGTCGAATAGGTAATTTGCAGAATATTACCGCTACCATATGTATTTGTTATATACAATCCGGGGAAGAATTTATTAAAGTTCTCCTGGCTGCTGAAAGTACTTGGATTTTTGATTGATTCATCATAGAACTTCTGACCGAACTCCTTAGGCATCCGGATTGTAACGGTCGGAATATAAGTGCGATCACCATTAGAATCAGTGGCATTACGAATGCTGTCAGGCACAGAATTATCATATGCAGTATATGTTTGCATGCCCAATGAATTCTGCATGTCACAATACTCCAACGGATCGAAGTTCGTATAAAAATCTCTTTCCAGTTCTTTGTCTACCAAATATATCTGGGCACGCATAGGTGCTAAAGAATCACCTACCCAGGCACCGTTCTGATACATGATTTTAAAATCGATAGAGTCAATCTGTCCATTAATAGGTTCATGCTTAAACTTGAAGTCATCCGGACAGTAAAACTGGCAGATGTAATCAGATTTCACGTTACCATACAACGGATCATAGAACTCCCCGAGAAGTCCATTAGTAGTTCTTGCATATACCGAATCCATCAGCAAAGTTGTCGCTTGCATCTGGAAAGTATCTACATATACGGGCATTTTGTCTCCGTCAGGCTGAATTGTCGAGCCAACCAGATTCAAATCATCACTACACCCACTCAGGATTGTTACTCCTAAGCCCAGGCCAATTAATAAAGGCTTGATCTTCATCATTTTCTCTCACTTATTTAGAATCTAATACGACATCGTAAAATTCGTTGAATGCATCCATATAAGTTTCCGGCGACTGATAAGGAAGGAACGGAGTATCTTTCTTGGTTGCAATATAGTCCAGTACATCCTGGTTGATTGTTTCACTACCTTGTATCACACCGTCAGCCATATCGATAGCCAGTTTCGTCAAGCCGACAAAGCTGGTATCAGCCTTAATACCTTTCAGGTCGCTGTCTTTGGCTCCGTCTGTTTTCAGCTTCTGAGCCAGTTCTTTTCTTAACGGTGTTTTAAAATCATCATTATAAATAGAATAGACTATTTTTGCATTTTTAAGACATGGATCGTCTGCATACATTCTTTTTATGTATAATGCAGTCAGTGCAGATATCCATCCGTGGCAGTGGATCACATCTGGTATCCAGCGAAGTTTCTTCACTGTTTCCAGTACTCCACGTACATAGAAGATAGAACGGTCGTCGTTATCTTCGTATTCGTTTCCCTCTTCATCGCTGACAGTATGTTTACGCTGGAAGAAGTCTTCATTATCAATGAAGTACACCTGCATGCGTGCGGCCTGAATGGATGCTACCTTAATGATTAGCGGATGATCCGTATCATCAATGATAAGGTTCATACCTGACAGGCGGATCACTTCGTGCAACTGATTGCGTCGCTCGTTGATATTTCCGAATTTAGGCATGAAAGTTCTGATTTCGCGACCACGCTCCTGAATGCCTTGCGGCAGATTCCTGCATATTGTTGCAATCTCAGATTCGGGAAGGTAGGGTGTTATTTCTTGAGCTATAAACAAGATTTTTTTTGCATCCATTCTGTAAACTAGTTTTATAAAGACGGCACAAAGATAATAAATTTCTTTCATTTACCGTAATTATTTATTTGCTTTGCACCGTCAATAAGCATCTAAAAAGATGAAAATAGTAAACAGCATTCAAGAATTGAAGCGTTATCTTGCCGAAGAAAGGCAGCATAACAAGCAAATAGGCTTTGTTCCCACCATGGGAGCATTACACAACGGACACCTGAGCCTGGTTAAGCGTTGCGTGGAAGAAAACGATGTGTGCGTTGTCAGCGTTTTCGTAAATCCGACCCAGTTTAACGACAAAAATGATTTGGCGACTTATCCCCGCACGTTGGATAAGGACTGTACATTATTGGAGCCGGCCGGTTGTGATTATGTTTTTGCTCCGACAGAGGCGGAGATGTATCCTGAACCGGATACCCGCACATTTGATTTCGGAACAGTATCGGCCGTGATGGAAGGGGCGCGCCGTCCGGGACATTTTAACGGGGTGGCCCAGATTGTCAGCAAGCTGTTTTATGCCGTAGAGCCGGATAATGCTTACTTCGGAGAAAAAGACTTCCAGCAGATCGCTGTCATCCGTGCCATGGTAAAACAGTTGAATATCCCTGTAAAGATTAACGCCTGCCCGATTTTGCGTGAGGACGACGGGTTGGCTTTAAGCAGTCGTAACGTTCGTTTAACACCGGAACAACGTCAAAAAGCACCGTTAATAGCACGTACGTTAAAAGAAAGTACTAACTTTGCAGCCGGAAAAAGCGTACAGGAGGTTATTGATTATGTTGTGAATACGATTAATGCCGACCCTGTTATGCGGGTGGAATATTATGAAATCGTAGACGGAAACACCATGGAGTCGATCAAAAACTGGTCGGATACCGATTATGCAGTCGGCTGTATCACGGTCTATTGCGGTGAAGTTCGCCTGATTGATAATATAAAGTATAAGTAGCTGATAAATAAGGTGATTACCTTTTCGAAAAAAAGTCAGGACTTTTGAGTTTAAAAGTCCCTTATTTTGAAAACAAAAGTCCCTTATTTTAAATGCAAAAGACCCTACTTTCGTTTGAGGGACATTTAATGGTAATCAAATTATACAGAAAACGATGTTTATAGAGGTAGTTAAATCAAAGATTCACCGGGTGACGGTAACGGAAGCTAATCTGAATTATATCGGTAGTATCACTATCGACGAAGATTTGCTGGATGCCGCCAACCTGATTGCCAATGAGAAGGTGGCTATTGTGAACAACAATAACGGTGAACGTTTTGAAACGTATATCATTAAAGGCGAACGCGGTTCGGGCGTGATTTGTCTGAACGGTGCAGCAGCCCGCAAGGCACAGCCTGGCGATATCATCATTATCATGTCGTATGCCATGATGGATTTTGAAGAAGCCAAAACATTTAAACCGGCTGTTGTGTTTCCCGATACAGCAACAAATAGACTGATATAGAGCATCGGTAGCAGCATTTAGAATGTTTTTAAACAACAATAAAGAAGCTCGCCGGTTGCCGGCGGGCTTTTTTTATGGTCTTGTGTTTCCCCATTTAGAAAATAATAAGAGTAAAATATGTATACGAACAAACAAATCTGGAATGTAAGTTATCCTATTTTTCTGAGTTTGTTGGCGCAGAACATTATTAATGTGACCGACACGGCTTTCCTTGGAAGGGTTGGGGAAGTTGAACTGGGAGCCTCCGCGATGGGTGGGCTCTATTATATTTGTGTGTTTACGATTGCTTTCGGATTCAGTACGGGATCTCAGATTGTGATGGCCCGCAGAAATGGTGAACGGCGGTACAGTGATGTAGGACCGGTCATGATACAGGGGGTATTTTTTCTGTTGGCACTGGCGGCTGTGATGTTTTCTTTCTCCCGTCTCTTTGCTAAAGATATTATGCGGTTTATGATTTCTTCCGATACGATTTTGGGAGCAACGGAAGAGTTCCTCGACTGGCGTGTGTTCGGATTCTTTTTCTCTTTCGTCAATGTGATGTTCCGGGCGCTGTTTATCGGTATAACCCGGACAAAGGTATTGACCTTGAACGCTGTTGTGATGGCATTGACGAATGTGCTGCTCGACTATCTGCTGATATTCGGCAAAGGAGGTTTTCCTGAAATGGGTATCAAAGGGGCGGCTATCGCCTCGGTGATAGCAGAGGGGGTGTCGATTGTTTTCTTTTTGGTTTATACCCGTCTGACGGTGGATATAAAGAAATATGCATTGAATCAATTCCGGTCGTTCGATATCAGGTTGCTGAAACGGGTGTTAAGTATTTCTATATTTACCATGTTACAGTATTTTATATCGTTGAGCACTTATTTCATGCTTTTTGTAGCTGTGGAGCATCTGGGGCAACGGGAGTTGGCGATTGCCAATATTGTGCGCAGTGTGTATATCGTTCTGTTGATTCCGGTTAATTCTTTATCCACGGCAACCAACTCTTTTGTCAGTAATAGCATTGGTGCGGGGCATACCGACCAGGTTATCCCGATTATCCGGCGGCTTTCTTATATCTCATTGGGTATTGTGGCTGTATGTGTTTTTATCACTTGTATTTTCCCATCGGCTATCTTGTCGGTTTATACGAATGACGCCTCTTTGATACATGCTTCGATACCTTCGCTTTATGTGATTGCCGGAGCCTTGCTGATAGCGGCTGTCGCTAATATCGTATTTAATGGTGTGACAGGTACGGGAAATACCCGTTCTGCCTTTGCGATGGAGTTGGTGACACTTGTCTTTTATACATTGTTTATCTATGTGGCAGGGATGCGTTTACATCTTCCGGTTGCTATTTGTTTTCTGACCGAAGTTGTTTATTACACCGGACTGCTGCTGGCAAGTGTAATTTATTTGAAAAAAGCAGCTTGGCAGAATAAAAAGATTTAGAGGTTTACATCCTTTTTCTTACCTTTGCACCCTATTACGTTAGAAATTAGAAAGAAAAAAATAAATACACATACGAATATGTTTGAAAATTTAAGCGAAAGGTTAGACAGATCGTTTAAACTGCTGAAAGGTGAAGGCAAGATCACCGAGATTAATGTGGCTGAAACACTGAAAGATGTGCGCAAAGCCCTTCTTGATGCCGACGTAAACTATAAAGTAGCCAAGTCATTTACCGATACGGTAAAAGAAAAAGCGTTAGGACAAAATGTACTTACTTCCGTTAAACCCAGCCAGTTGATGGTTAAGATCGTTCACGACGAACTTGCCAGCCTGATGGGAGGAACGGCTATCGATATTAACCTGAGTGGAAATCCGGCTATTATCCTGATGTCGGGTTTACAGGGTTCCGGTAAGACCACTTTCTCCGGAAAGCTGGCCAATATGTTGAAAACCAAAAGAAACAAGAAGCCGTTGCTGGCTGCCTGCGACGTTTACCGTCCGGCGGCTATCGAACAGTTGCGTGTTGTCGGCGAGCAGGTAGGTGTTCCTGTTTATATGGAGCTGGAAAACAAGAATCCGGTAGAGATTGCGATGAACGCTATCCGCGAAGCCCGTGCCAAGGGTAACGATGTAGTGATTGTCGATACGGCGGGTCGTCTGGCGATCGACGAGCAGATGATGAAAGAGATTGCCGCTATCAAAAGTGCTATCCAACCGGACGAAACATTGTTCGTTGTCGACTCCATGACCGGACAGGACGCGGTAAATACTGCCAAAGAATTTAACGAACGTCTTGACTTCGACGGCGTAGTTCTGACTAAGCTGGATGGTGATACCCGTGGTGGTGCCGCCCTTTCTATCCGTACGGTAGTCGATAAACCGATCAAGTTTGTCGGAACCGGTGAGAAGATGGATGCACTGGATACTTTCCACCCGGAACGTATGGCTGACCGTATCCTCGGTATGGGTGATATCGTTTCTTTGGTAGAACGTGCCCAGGAACAATACGATGAAGAAGAAGCAAAACGTTTGCAGAAGAAGATTGCTAAGAACCAGTTCGACTTCAACGACTTCATTTCCCAAATCCAGCAGATCAAGAAGATGGGTAACCTGAAAGAACTAGCTTCTATGATTCCGGGTGTTGGTAAAGCCTTGAAAGATATCGATATCGACGATAATGCCTTTAAGAGCATCGAAGCGATTATCTATTCCATGACGCCGGACGAACGTGTTAATCCGGCTATCCTGAACGGTTCACGCCGTCAGCGTATCGCCAAAGGTAGCGGAACGACTATCCAGGAGGTAAACAAGCTAATCAAGCAGTTTGATGAAACCCGTAAGATGATGCGCATGCTTACCGCTGCCAAACCGGGAAGTAAGAAATTCCCATCGTTTAGAAGATAAAAACTAAAGAGATATATTATGGAAGACAATCATTATCAATTACTGGACGGAAAAGCCGTCTCTGCTCAGATGAAGAAAGAGATGGCGGAAGAAGTCGCCCAGATCAAAGCTGCAGGAGGTAAGATTCCCCACCTGGCAGCTATTCTGGTAGGTCATGATGGAGGAAGTGAAACCTACGTGGCCAGTAAAGTAAAAACTTGTGAAGAAATCGGTTTCAAATCGACGCTGATTCGCTATGAGGACGATGTGACCGAAGAAGAGTTGCTTCGCCGGGTAGACGAACTGAACAACGATCCGGATGTAGACGGTTTCATTGTGCAGCTTCCGCTTCCGAAACATATTTCAGAGCAAAAGATTATTGAGGCGATCGATTACCGTAAAGATGTTGACGGATTCCATCCGATCAACGTGGGACGTATGTCGATCGGTCTTCCTTGTTTTGTTTCTGCCACTCCGGCCGGTATCCTGGAATTGCTGAAACGTTATGAAATCGAAACAAGCGGCAAACATTGCGTAGTCCTGGGACGCAGCAATATTGTCGGTAAACCGATGGCAACCCTGATGATGCAGAAAAATTATCCGGGAAACTGCACGGTAACTGTTTGTCACAGCCGTTCAAAGAATCTGAAAGAAATGTGCCTGAACGCTGACATCATCATTGTTGCTTTGGGTGTTCCTGAATTCCTGAAAGCCGATATGGTGAAAGAAGGTGCCGTAATAGTTGACGTTGGCACTACCCGTATGCCGAGTAGTGTAACCAAGAGCGGTTATAAGCTGACCGGTGATGTAAAGTTCGACGAAGTCGCTCCTAAATGTTCTTATATTACACCGGTTCCGGGAGGTGTTGGTCCTATGACAATCATTTCTTTGATGCGTAACACGCTGTTAGCCGGGAAGAAAGCGATTTACAAGTAAAATATTTGTATAATTTTCTTTGAAAACGCTTGCGGAATCAGAAAAAACATCTATCTTTGCACCGTCTTAAAGAGAAATACTCAACGAGACTGAAATGGTGAGCGTAGCTCAGTTGGTTAGAGCATCGGATTGTGGTTCCGAGGGTCGTGGGTTCGAGTCCCATCGTTCACCCCAAGATAGAAAAAATAAGCCATCCTGTTACAGGGTGGCTTTTTTTATGTCCATTTAGTAAAAAACTTACCCAGTATCCTATTATTTCCGGATCATACCGAACTTTTTCCAAAATATGAATAACATTTGTTGTAATATTCATGTGTCAATATTGTAGGCATAAATGTCAGATTTGTGAATTGTTAGCAGTAAAGGAGTCCTATTTTTGTTGTGTAATATTCAAATTAATTAAATTTTTAAATTATGAGAAGCACAATTGTAAAATGGATTTTAAATTTGTTTGTGGGAATTACCTTGATAACCAGTTCTGTTGAGGCACAAACAATTATTCTGACAAGTGATCAACAACTAAACGATTTAACAGATCCTGATAAAAAAATAGATAATTCGTTGGGGTATGATTCTCGTTTGGAAAGTCTTCGTGATGTTTGTAAACGAGGAAAGAGTTATGGATCGAAAGAACTGATTATTGCGTTTGATGAATTTTTCCGTCAATATCGTACAGATAAAAATACGGAACGAAATTTGACTCCTGATATGGATGAATATGTTGATAAAATAAAAGTTGTCAGCGATTTTGTCTCAAAACAGGATATGGGACTTTGTTTGAGCCTGCTTAGTCCGCTTGAATTGGGTTTGGCATATAAAAATCAAACGGGTAACAGCGGTCGTTGGCTTGCTTATAAAGTCGGATTGAGGAATCCCCGTACAGGACAATTCAGCTTGCAGATGTGGCAGCAGTTGTTTTGGACGAATAATAAGGGACAAACTCCGGTAAAACTTAAAGGTGTAAAGGCTTATGCTTTTAAAGAAAAGGTGGTATCTACATCTATGCGATCTGTAAATCCGGATGATATTGTTTTATTGGAAAATGTGAAATATGAGGAGATTGATTCTATCAATGGATCTGATCAGGGAACAATTCCGATGAAGCGCTTACGTATCTATGGTGATGGAATCCAATGTGCAGGTTTTGATCGGGTTATGGTTATGTTAGAATATGAAACTCAGGAAATGGATTACTTTGATCCGGAAGCTCCGGCTTTCTTGAGTAACTTGTTAAAGAAGTACCATGATAAAAAAGTAAATCTGACTTCCCTGTATTCTGATGAAATGCATATTCAACAAGATTGGTTTTATTTTGGACATCACGAAGAAGGTCAGTTTGCAGAACGTTATCTGACTAAAAATATGGCATGTCGGTATGAAGAGAAGTATAACCAGAAATTTGATGATCGCTACATGCTCTATTTTGCGTACGGAGCTCCGATGTTCCGTCCTACAACTGATGCTGTTGTCAATATTCAATATGTTTTGGGAGAAACACCGGATGCAATACATCGTACATTTTTATTACGTGACCGTTATTATCGAATGTTGAATGATGATGTAGTCAACTTATTCAAAAATGCGAAAGATTATGGTGAAAAGCTGTTTGGGCATGAATTGAGTACGTCGGCGCATGCATCATGGGCACAGAGTCCTACGATAGACTATTGGAATTGTGAGAAACTATATGGCAATCGTTATAAATATGAATATACATCCAATTTTATCTGGGGTAATACGGTACATCAGGCGTCTGCTGCTTGTTATGATTATTTTAAATGGAGTGAATATCTGCAACCGACCGGTAATGATTTTGCTGAAGGTGGTTGGAGTGACCGTAATTATTACGGGGTGGCAATGGCTGCATCCATAGGTGTTATCAATAAATATCCGAATGCCTATGCAGCAGCTTGGGGAATGCCGGATAAAGCTCTGGAACGTAAAATGGCTATAAATTATGCGTATGGTGCCAGTCCGAGTGAGCCAATCCGCTTAATGACAGGAAATGTGCACCGCGATACTGAAGTGTTGATTCTTTATCCGATGAATTTGGTTGCTGTGGAACCGCGTTTTGGAAGTTGGATGACGCAATATGGATATGCAAATTATCTGACAACTGATAAATTGCTTGAAATGGGAACTGTACAATCGGACGGACATATCCAGGTCGCAGAAAAAAAGTACGGAACATTGGTTGTTATGTTTGAGCCGTTACCGGAAAAAGGATTACTGGATATGATGGAACGTTTTGTTAAAGCTGGTGGAAAGGTTGTCTGGTTCAGTACTCCGCCTCTGATCGATAAAAGTGGGGAAAATTGTACTAGGCAGTGGCAGAAACTGTTTGGAGCTCAGTATAACCATGATTGTTATATGGGGGAAATTGCATCCGGGAAAATGATTGATTTTTCCGGGAGTTTGTCTGATGTTCCGGATCAGTCAATCCTGACAGATTTTATTGTGGACCGGATTTATCCGGTAACTCCCGTTTCTAATGCGGAGATTATAGCTTATTCAGACAAGAAAGTGGTTGGGACAATGCTTAAATATCCTGATGGAGGAATTGCTTGTTATTGTGGTTTCCGTCCACGTGATGACCAATCGGCAAGCCTGGGGTATGAAACCCGTACTTTGTTTGAAATACTAAATGCTTGTAATGCTTATCCTTCTACCGGAAAGTTTGTGGTAAATGATAATCCGTCGTATCTTTCAAGGACTGGTGAATATTTTGTTTCTTCTTTCCCGAATTCAACAACCATGGTAGTAGCACATTATCGTACACATGCTGAAAGTTGGTTTGGAGGTTTCTCAAGAAATCAGGAAGATGATGAAAAAGTATTGCTTGAAAATCCTCTTCCATCAGATCGGATAGAATTGAAACAGGCAAAAATTAACGGGCATGAGGTATCATATGTAGGACGTTTATCTTTAGGCTTTCGTTTAGACGGTCAACAGCTGATTGCATTTTCAGGACAGCAGTGTAATGAAATTACTCTTGACGGAACTCATTATAAATTTGCAGATACCCCCGTGGATTTAACATTTTCGCCTGTAGATAATGATATGTCCCGCTATCAGATGTATGTTGCCGGTGAGGGTAAAATAAGCATACCTCTTCCTGCACATGTGAAAAAAGCTGAAGTCCGTTTTAATGGTAAAAAAATTAATTGTTCGGTGGCTGACCATCGTCTTACCCTGATGATTTTACCAGTTTATGCAGGAAAAAGGTTGGATCTTAGTTTGAAATGAGAAGGATAATTAGTAAAAAATATTTTATGAAACATTATTTCGTATTGGGAATGATCTTTTTATTGTTATTGTTTACAAGAATAGGACAAGCACAGGAAAGATTGGATTTATCGGCACAGATACCCATAGTAGCCTGGTATGGCATAAGGGCAAATGAAGCGACCGTTGAGCGTTTCAAGGAACTGAAAGAGGCAGGATTTACTATAAACTTTAGTGAGTATTCAAGTTTGGAAGAAGTGGAAAAAGCGCTTGACGCCGCACATAAAGTAGGTGTGCAGCTAATAATAGCTTGTCCTGAGTTACGTAAAGAACCAGAAAAAACTGTTCGGAAATTTATGGAACATCCGGCGGTCGCAGGTTATTTTTTACGGGATGAGCCTGTTGTTACAGATTTTGCAGCGCTAGGTGATTGGGCTAAAAGAATACAAGCTGTAGATAATCGCAAATTTTGCTATCTGAACTTATTTCCGACAGGAGGTGAGGAGCATTTGAGGTTTTTGGGCGTTCAGAATTATCGTGAATATATTACCCGTTTTAATAAAGAGGTTCCTCTACCATTTCTTTCTTTCGACCATTATCCGGTTCTTGGAGATAATGTTTTGAAAGCTGAATGGTATGAAAATCTGGAAGATTTCTCAGATGAAGCAAGGAAAATCGGTAAGGATTTCTGGGCGTTTGCTCTTGCTACCAAACATGGACCATATCCTGTTCCGACACGCGCTTCTTTACGGTTACAACTATATAGTAATCTGGTTTATGGAGCCCAAGGGTTACAGTATTTTACTTATTGGACACCGGCTGGTGATTCTTTTTATGATTATCAACACGGACCGATTGGTTTGGATGGTAAGCGAACGGAAGTTTATGATTTGGTGAAAGATATGAATGCCGAGATCAGATCAATTGCCGGAATCTTTTTGGGGGCAAAAGTTTTGTCGGTCAGACATACAGGAAGTGTTATACCGAGAGGTACGACACGTTTGACCACTCTTCCTGAAAAGGTGAAGGTTTTGGATACACATGGATATGGAGCCATTATTTCATTGCTGGAAAATGGAGGTAAGAAATATCTTGCTATTGTAAACAGAAGTCTGATGGATACAATGGAGCTTACCTTTTATGCAGATCCCTCCGTGAAACGTGTATTAAAAGACGGAAGTCTTGTTTCTGCTGAATCGTATACAGCTACTTTATTAATCTCTCCCGGAGATATATTGATTTATTTGTTGGAAAAATAGAAATTGGGAATGCATTTGAAATAAGAAATATTTATATCAGATGTATTTGTCAAAAATGAAACTTGAAAAATCATTTTTTTAATATTTAATAAAAAAAGAATTTGTTCCTTTGATATTAGTAAAAATATATACCGTGTAGAACAGATGAAACAGATTAATGAAACCGAAAAAACGCAGGTTATAACCTGTATAATTGACAAATCTTTTTGTCAATTATACAGGTTATAACCTGTATAATTGACAAATCTTTTTGTCAATTATATTATTCTATAATAAAATCTTGTATTTGGTTAGTGCTTTTGAAAAGTGCTATTTTGACTATCCTTTGTAAATCATCCATCCCTATATATAAAGAAACAGGATAAAAATAAGCTTCTTTATCCTGAAAAATCCTATTTGTTTTTTGTTAAATCGTCATTTGAACGGAGTAAAAACATGGTTTTTGCTCCGTAGTGAAATCTTTATGTCTTTGCCGAAGTATTCTTTGGCTAGAATTCGGTTAATTATGATAATAATACAAACTTTTATTGCGATATGTAAACGAAAATTGTTGAATCTTTTACCCTTTCATAAGAATTTTAGGGTAAAAATTGAAGTAAAGATGTTGAACTGTTTCTGAAATGAGTATTCTTGATTTTGTCAAAAATGAGAACTTGTGAATCTCTCAAATGCACGTGAATAATTGTGTATATACTTTGTTATTAAGCTTGCTTACTATAATGTACAATAAGCTAATCTTTTATGAAAAATGTCAGATTAACAAAATTAGGAGGCAAATCAGCTTTGCTGATCACCTCATTGTTGTTAACCCCTTTCTATGGGTATTCGGAAAAATCTAATGTTATACCGGAAAAAAACGAAAAGGCAGGAGTTCAACAACAAACTTCGCTATTAACAGGTATTGTCTTGGATAAAGACGGTTTCCCGTTGATTGGTGTAAATATTATGGAAAGTGTTACAAACGGAACTGTTACCGATGCAGATGGTAAATTTTCCATTAAAGTCACTCCACAGTCTGTGTTGCGTGTATCCTATATTGGATATGTGACACAAACAATAAAGGCAGGGAGCCAGAAATCTGTATCTATTACATTGCTTGAAGATACAGAAACACTGGAAGAAGTAGTAGTGGTTGGATACGGTTCCCAAAAGAAAGTGTCTGTAACCGGAGCAGTCGCTGCAATACAGACGAAAGAACTGAAACAAAGTTCTGCTGCGAATTTGTCAACCGCTTTGGCTGGACGTCTACCGGGATTAACCGCTTTGCAGACATCCGGACAACCGGGTGGAGATGATGTTACATTTTATTTACGTGGGGCCAGTACGACAAATGGAGCAAATCCTCTTATTTTAATAGATGGTGTGCCACGTGATAATATTTCTACGTTAGACCCGAATGAAATTGCTTCCGTATCTATATTAAAGGATGCATCTGCTACTGCAGTATTTGGCGTTCGTGGTGCTAATGGTGTTATAATGATTACCACACGTCGTGGTGAGGTAGGAAAAACAGAATTAAGTATTTCTGCGGATTATAGTTTGCAGCAATTTACTGCCCAGGCAGATCGTATTCACTCCTGGGAATTTGCTGAGTTACGTAATCAGGCGTTTCGCAATGATGGATATTCTGAAGCGGATTTACCTTACACCGATTATATGATCGATATGTATAGGTCTGGTAAAGATCCTGTATTTTATCCGGATAGGGATGTATATAGTGAATTTTTTAAAAAATGGGCTCCTCAAACTCGTGTTAACGTGAATTTGAGTGGAGGAACAGAAAAATTGAGCTATTTCATGAATGTTGCTTATTTGGGGCAAGGAGGCCAATTCCGCACGGAATCGGAGAAGGATCTGGGATATGATCCGAGTTATAAATCGGATCGTTATAATTTTCGTGCAAACCTGGATTATAAAGTACTTTCAAATTTAAAGCTTTCTTTGAATCTGGCTTCTTACTTGGAAAAGGTAAATACTCCACAAACAAAAACTCTTTTTGGAGGAAGTGTCGCTGCTATGATTGAAAATATGAGGGCTTATATTTGGGGAACACCTCCGACAGATCCGGGACCACTGACTCAAGAGGGTTATACGTTGATAGATGGAACATCTGTTCCGGCTGGTGAGGTTGTTAATCAGTCTGGTCAGGACCGCAATACTTATGGGGAAATAAACCGTAGAGGGTATCAGCAGGAAACGAATACTAATTTGAATTCATCGTTAATCGTGGATTGGGGATTAGATTTCATAACGAAAGGACTTAGTAATAAATTTATGATTTCTTTTGACTCAAAAGCTGTGACTACTTTACAGGGAGTCCGATCGTATGATGCTTATGGTGTGTCGGTTGCCAGAACGGCGGAAGACCAATCTTATTATACAAAAGTGAGAACGAATGAAAATAATGCTATTTCTCTCTCAAAGTCTATGTCGACCAACTATTATATGAATATGCAGTATTCATTGAATTATGCCCGGAAATTTGGAGTGCATGATGTCACAGGGATGGCTCTGGTTCAACGTGATAATTGGCAGGAATATGCAGCAGATTTACCTTATAATATGTTAGGTGTTTCAGCGCGTGCTACTTATGGATATGATTCTCGTTATCTGGCTGAAGTAAATATTGGATATAACGGTTCCGAGCAATTTGCAAAAGGACATCGTTTTGGTTTTTTTCCTGCTTTTTCCGCAGGTTGGGTGGCTAGTAATGAAAGTTTCCTGAAAGATAATAAGACTATTTCTAATTTGAAGTTACGTGCTTCTTATGGTAAAGTGGGTAATGATAAATTAGGTAGTACACGTTTCTTGTATATAAGTAACATTACGAGTGGTGGTGGAGTTATTCCTTCTTTAGGACGTGGGCAAGCCATTTCACAAGGGAAATTAGGAAATACCAATTTAAGTTGGGAAATTGCTTATAAACAGAATTATGGAGTTGACATACAGTTGTTTAATGAACTGTCTTTAACTTTTGATTATTTTAAGGAAAAACGTGAAGGAGTTTTGATATCTCGTGGTACAGTACCTGAAATTCAGGGAGTAGCACTTGGTAATCTGCCAAAAGTCAATATGGGACGTATTGATAATCATGGATATGAGTTGGAGGCAACTTACAATAAGCGATTAAATGATGATTGGTCATTTACTGTAAAGGGAAATTTCGCGTATAATAAGAATACCCAACGTTTTATGGATGAAGCACAAAAAACGGCTGATTATGCATATCGTTACAGAAGTACAGGTTACAGTATAGGACAGTGTTTCGGATATAAAATAGACTATAGTAATGGTAATGGATATATTAATACACAAGAAGAACTGGACAACGCTTTGGCTACTTATCAGGTAGGAGGAACTCCTCGTTTGGGTGATTTTCTTTATGTGGATATAAATGAAGATGGTGTAATTGATGAGAAGGACCAGGCTCCGATCAAGTATAGTGATATACCTCGTATTACTTATGGCTTTTCTGGTTCTGTAAACTGGAAGAATTTTGATTTTTCATTTTTGTTTTCCGGTATAGCTAAAGCATCCCGTGTATATACTGGTTGGGGAGCTACAGAGTTCGGTTTGGTTGGTTTCTACAGTGATTATCATTTGCAGGCTTGGACTGCTGAACGTTATGCTAATGGTGAAGAAATTAAATATCCAGCCTTGGCATCCTCACCCGGAACTAGCCAGAAGGCAAATGATTTCTTTATTATGGATCGTTCTTTCCTGCGTTTGAAGAATATAGAACTGGGGTATACATTGCCTAAAAAACTTTTGAAAAAAGTCGGAATTAATAGTACACGAGTTTATGTAAACGGGAATAATCTATTGACATGGAAGGCCATGAAAACTGATGCAATTGACCCGGAGCAAAGTGCAGAGCTTAATTATCCGATTACTAAGATGATGAATTTTGGTATTAATGTGACATTTTAATCATTGAAAGGAGAGTTATATGAAACTAACATATTTCTTAATATCTTCAATTGTTCTGTTGGGAACATTGAATTCTTGTTCTGATGTCCTGGATGTAGCTCCTGATGGAACGCTCACTATGGAGGAAATATATGCAGACCCGGATAAAGTAGGTGCTTTGTTGAATGCTTGTTATAATAATATTCCTCAAAAGGGATATGCTTATTGGTTTTTTGATCCTTTAGTGACAGCTTGTAGTGATGAAGGGTGGTCTTCGGAAGAAGTACAGGGAACAAGTATTCAATCAATGTATAATGCGAATGAATCAGCGTCTTCCCATCCGATAAGAGATATGCACGATGGACATGGTGCAGCTAATAATGCTTATTGGTCCAGATATTGGCAACAAATACGTTTGTGCAACCAGTTTTTGGAAAATATAGGGACTGCGGCTGTAAATAGTGAAGCAGAACGTGCCCGTTTTACCGCAGAGGCACACGTTATGCGTGCTTTTTTCTATTCAGAGTTGGTTAAATGGTTTGGCAAAGTTCCTATTGTGGATAAAACCATAGCGTTTGATGCTGATTTTTCTACATTGAAACGAGAAGCCGTGTATGATGTTGCCCGATTTATAGCAGAAGACTGTGATGCCGGTCTCAATTGTGCGGAACTACCCTGGCGTATTACAACGGAAGATGAAGCAATGCGGGCAACTAAAGCATTAGCTTGGGCTGTTAAATCTAAAATGATGTTGTTTGCAGCCAGCCCTTTGTTTAATGCAGGAGAAGATCATTGGGAAGAAGCATATCAGATGAATAAACAGGCTGTAGAGGAATTGAAAAAGAATGGGTATGCATTATTTACCACATGTACTAATCCTTCGACATTTGGAACATATGACGCTGCTGCTTTTCATCAGTTGGTTTGTCAAAATGCAGACTATTCAGCAGAACCACGTGATAAAGAAACAATTTGGCAACATCGTGCCGGAGGTGTTTTCGTATGGCATGTCGGTTATATAGGAAGTTCTATGGATGGTACTTATAAATGTGGAACATGTCCTACTCAGGAGCTGGTTGATGCTTTCGAAACAATAGATGGGCAGCCTATACTGGATTTGGCTAAACCTTATTTGGACGAAAAGCATATGCAACCGAATTATAATCCAGATAATAAAATATATGATCCTAAAAATCCGTATGAAAATCGTGATCCGCGTTTGACAGCAACAGTTTTATGTAATGGTGATTCTTTAATCTGGAATAATGGAGAAGTATTTACTGTTGAAACTTATGTGAATGGCCGACATGGAATGAGTTTGGATCCGTCTGACAGAGCTCATAGTCGTACTGGTTATTATCATAGGAAATTAGTTACTCCCCAGGCTTCAAATACAAATCAAATAAATAATTCAAACTGGAAATTTTTCCGGTTAGGAGAAATTATTCTGAATTATGCGGAAGCTGCAGCAGAATCAGGGCATTTGGCAGAAGCCAAAGCTGCCGTGGATGAGATAAGGGCTCGTGTAAATATGCCTGCGTTGCCAGCCGGTTTGTCGAAAGATGAAATGATTTTACGTGTTCATAATGAACGACGCGTTGAATTAGCTTGGGAAGAGGTTCGGTATTTTGATTTACGTCGTTGGCAGAAGCCTGAAGGTAATTTGAATGCTACATGCCAGTGGTTGACAGGAATGAGAATTACAAAAAATAATGATGGCTCGTTCAATTATCAACGATATAATATATCTACAAATCCACGTGGTGGATATCAGAATAGAGATTTATTATTGCCATTACCATTGGACGAAGTGTCCCGTTTGGAGTCAACAACGGGAGTCTCCTGGCAAAATCAGGGATGGTAATATTCTGTATAACTTGAAAAGAATCTAAATTATGAGCTACATAAAAAATAAAATATCCATATTGGCTATTTGTGCTTGCTTGAGTTCTCCGGGAATATTAGGTTGGGCACAAGATCCTTCTATTCAATTAAAAGGGTTTGTCATTGATGAGTTTGGAAAGCCGATTTCCGGGGCTCTTTTGAAGTCGGAAAACGGAAAATGCGAATATCTGACAAAAGTTGATGGTGCGTATGAAATTGATATAAAGGATGGAAGCCAATATATTACAGTTTCATATATCGGTTATGATGATAAAAAAGTATCTGTCGTAAATCACGAAGGATTGGAATCTATTCAGTTGTCATATGATGCTGAAAAAATGGATGAGGTCATAGATTTGGGATATATGTCGTTACCTAAAAGGGCGGTAACCGGAGCTGTTTCCAGAGTTTTAGGTTCAGATTTGGATAAGTCTCCTGAATCAAATCTGACAAAAACTTTTGCAGGTCGGTTTACGGGGTTGACGACGATAGAAACAAATGCTGAATTATCCCGTGGAGCATTGAGTTCTTCGTCAACAGGGGTAACACAATTGGTCAGAGGGCTTTCTACCATTAATGGACGGGAACCGCTAGTGATTGTGGATGGAATTATTTGTCCTAATACGAATTATACATATATTACTCCTAAAGAAATAGAGTCGGTAACTATATTGAAGGATGCTGCTACAACGGCTATTTATGGCATTCAGGGAGCCAATGGGGTAATTTCGATTAAGACTAAGCAGGGACACATTGGAAAAACAAAAGTAGAGGTGAATTTTGACCAGTCATTCCAGCAAATGACAAAAGAACCTTTATTTGTTAATTCATCCGATTATGTTACAATGAGAAATCAGGCAGGCTATAATGATGGTCTGGGGGGGTATTCCCAGTTTTCTAAGACGGATACCGAGTTGTTCCAAGCTGGAGGTAATGAATTATATCCGAATAATAACTGGTATAAAATGTTTATACGTCCTTTGACTTTAATGTCCAGAGTAGGTGTAAATGTAAAAGGTGGAACTGAGAGAGTTCGTTATTTTTCTAATGTGAATTATATGCACCAGCAATTGCCGTTTAAAACAGCTAATGAAAGTGGTTCGAAGTATGATCCGACTCCTAAAAATAGCTGGTTTAATTTCCGTTCGAATATTGATGTGAAAATAAATGATTATTTAAGTGGTTTCATGCGGTTGTCCGGTAATATTAAAACAGAAAAGACTGCAGGTTATGGTAATGAGACTATTTATAACCATATATTTAATCTGCCACCCACGATGTATGGTCCATTAACTCCGTCAGGAGACGGTCTAAGTAACGGTAATCAAGTTGTAACACATGATAATGAGAAAACTCCTGTCTACGGGATGCTGAACCGTTCTGGTTATATTCAGGCTCTTGTTGCCAATATAAACGCTCAAGCTGGTTTGACTTTGGATATGAGTTTTCTTACTAAAGGTCTTTCTGTAAGTGGGACAATGGCTTATCAAACTAATTCTGTGAATCAAACAACTACAACTCAGAATTTTGAACGTTATGTCCGTTCAAAAGACTTGTCAAAGTTGGATTTTTCATTATTAGGTTCAGACAACAATACTCCTCTTTCTTACGGAAAAAGCTCTACATTTTATTACAATTTGAATCTTTATGCAAATGTGGATTATAAACGTAGGTTTGATGATCATAGTATTAGCGCCATGGGGTATATTTTTTATTTGCAACAAGAGAAAGAGGTCTCTTCTGGTTCCGGTATGTTGCCATATAAACGTGAAAGTTTAGGATTTACAGCAACGTATGGTTATAAAGACCGTTATTTTGTAAAAGCGGATTTGGGATATTCCGGTTCTGAACAGTTCCACCCAGATAACCGTTATATTGCTACTCCGGCTATTTCCGGTGCCTGGGTTGTTTCGGATGAAGCTTTTTTGGAGAATTGGACTTGGTTAAGTAATTTGAAATTAAGAGCCTCGTATGGTATTACAGCAAATGATCAGCTGGGTGGGGAACGATTTTTATATCTGGATTATATTGATGTAAGTGGTAATGAAGGATTAAAAGGTAATCCGGATTTGATGGCGGAGAAGATGAAAAAGCAAAATTATGGTTTTGATCTGGGGCTGTTCAATGAATTGACCATCTCTTTTGACTGGTATAAATCTTTGTGCGATAATATGCTGGTAAGTAGTGCCGGTTTAGTTCCGGAATATCAAGGAACTGTACTTTCCAACTATCCAAAAACGAATACGGGTAAAATGGAAAATCATGGTTTTGAAATTGAAGCAATGTATGACAAAAAGATTAATGAAGATTGGTCTTTTTATGTAGGCGGCGCTTTCAGTTATAATAAAAACAAGGTTATTAATATTAATGAATCTCCTTATTCAAATGAGTATGCTTATCCGTACCGTACAGAGGGATTTAGTTATGGGCAACAGTGGGGATATTTGATTGATTACAGCAATGGCAATGGCATGTTTAATTTTCAGGAAGAACTTGAAAAGAGCGGTTTGAGTTATGCTTTCGGAACTCCTCGTGTCGGTGATTTTATCTATCAGGATTTAAACGGTGATAAAATAATAGATGAAAAAGATAAAGCTCCGATTTTAAACACTTCTATACCGCAGCAGTACTATAGTTTCTCCGGAGGTTTTAAATATAAGGGTTTTGAAGTTAATCTTTTATTTCAAGGCGTTGGTAAATATTCAAAAACAATAAGTGGTGTAGGTGCATATGAATCGGAATATCAGGGTGTATTTACAGACCTTCATTTAAAAGCATGGACTCCTGAACGTTGGAATAATGGAGAAGAAATAACTTATCCGGCTTTATCGTTGAAAGCATCTACCAACCATCAGCCAAACAGTTTCTTTATTATGGATGCATCTTATTTGCGCTTAAAGAACGCGGAGGTTGCTTATACATTACCATTGAATACTTCAAAGAAGGTTTTTGCAGAAAAAATCCGTTTTTCTTTAAGTGGACAGAATTTGTTTACAATCGATAATATGCGTTCAAAACATATAGATCCGGAAATAGCTAACATGGGTACTTTCCAACCATATAGAGTGTATAATATTGGAGTGAGCTTAACATTTTAAATATAGATATTATGAAGAATCTGATAAATATATTAGTTGTTACTTTTACATTGTGTTGTTCTTCCTGTGCAGATTTGGATATAGCTTCCGATGGGCGTGTGTCGTTGAATGATATTTTTAATCGATATGAACGTACATCTGCTTATTACTCCAATTGCTTGGGATATATGCCTCAGGTTGGATTTACGTATGAAAATACGAATACTCCTTTGGCTTCTTTTTGTGATGAAGCCCATGATGCAAATGACAATCAGGACGGACCGGTATCCAAGTGGTATAAAGGATATACGACTCCTGAATATAATCCTTTAACAGCCAGTTATATGGATCCTTGGTCGCATTATTTTGAAGGTATTCGTCGTTGTAATACTTTTTTGCTTTGTATAAATGATCCGGAAATGGCCACTTATACTTTTAATGAAGTAGAAAAAAATGGTTGGATTGCCGAGGTTCGTGTTGCACGTGCGTTTTATTATTTACAATTGATAAAACGTTATGGGGGAGTTCCTCTAATAGAAACTCCTTACGAGACGAATCATGATTTCTCGACAGATAAACGTGCCTCTTTTGAGGAATGTGCAGATTTTATTATTTCAGAATGTGATAAGGCTTTGGCTACGGTAGAGTCCGAAGGACAATCAATTGGTTTTCGTTGGCAAATAAATGATAACGAAAGAGGAAAATTGACACGTGCTTTTGCTTGTGCTGTGAAATCTCAGACGGCTTTATATGCAGCAAGTCCTTTATGGAATGAGAACGGAAGCAGTAAATACACATGGGAGAAAACAACAGAAATTACCAAAGAGGCTTTAGATCTTTGTTTGCAACATGGTTTTGAGTTGTATAGTCAGGCTCCGGATCCTGCAATCGCTCAGAATGCATATGCCTATTATTTCATTACTCGTTCAGATCCAAGCCGTTCATGGGATAGGGAAACTATCTATGAAACGACCTCCTGGCGTTCAAATGTCTGGAAGTTTGCCGGGACTCCTATTACAAATGGTATGGAAAAAGCTGGAGCCGGACCTTCGCAGGAGTTGGTAGATAGTTATGAAATGATTGATGGTACTCAACCCATTTTAGGTTATTCGGATGCAGAGCATTTGCGGCCGATATTAAATACGGCATCTTCTTATGATCCGAAAAATCCGTATGCGAATCGTGATCCTCGTTTCTATGCGTCGGTTTATTATAATGGGGCTATTCGATATTTAGATCAACCTAATGGAGATGTTGTAGAAACATATGTGGGTGGAAATTGTGGTATCTCTGATAAGGTGACGGATATCCGTTATACTCGTACGGGATATTATATGCGTAAATTCAATAATTTCAAATCCGGAATCGGGCAGGATGCAGATGGGCTTATGCGTATTTTTCGTTTGGCTGAATTATATTTGAATTTTGCAGAGGCTGCTTATCAGGCTGTAGGTCCGGATGGACAAGTGGTATCCAAAGTAGGGGCAGAGGCGTTATCAGCCAGAGATGCTGTTAATAAAATCAGGGTTCGTGCCGGTATACCGGCATTATCGTCAGGCATGTCGAAAGATTCTTTTGAAAAACGTTATAGAAATGAACGTCGTGTAGAATTAGCTTTCGAAGAACATCGTTTCTTTGATGTTCGTCGTTGGAAAATTTTAAATGAAACAGATGATTTTGTGACAGGTATGAAAATTGTAAAAGAGGAGGATGGTACTTTCACATACAATCGAATCAAACTTGCATCGCGTGGGACAAATTCAGAGAAATATTTGCTCTACCCGATTAAACAGACAGAAGTAGCCAAGATGTTGAAACATACGGGTACTAACTGGCAGAATCCGGGATGGTAATTGAAGATATAATTAAAAAAAAGTATACAATGAAGAAATATATTCTATTAGTAATGTTCATCTCGCTTTTTATTTATGCATGCGACAATGATGACAATAATAAGGGCCATATAGATCCTGTCAGCAATGTGGAGTGTATACCTTTTATTGGTTCCGTCACATTGAATTGGATGAATCCAACAGATGCCAATTATTATTATACATTGATTTCCTATAGAAATTCCCAAGGAGAAAATGTGAATAAAAAGGTTAGTAAATATAGTGCTGATGCTAATAACAACGTATCGGTTGTTGTTGGAGGATTTACAGATACGGAAGAACATGAGTTTGTTTTGACATCTTATGGATATGGTGGAGAATCCTCATCTTCTGTAACGGTGAAAGGTGTTCCTCAGGGTATAGAGGAGGCAAAAGATTATGTAATCGAAACCGTTGAAATGGAACCGGCAAGTGGTGGTGCAAAGATTTTCTGGACAAATGAGACATTTGTGGGAGTTGACCTGATAGCTTCATATCTGGATAAAAATAATGTGAAACAGGAAGTTACTATTGATGCAACTCAAACAGGGGTATATGTTGTTACCGGTTTTATCGCTGAAACAAAATTGACGGTTTATGCAGTGAATCAAGCGGATGGTGGAAAGTCTGTAGAAAAAGAGTATGTGATTACTCCGGTTATTGATCCGGATGATGTTGTTTATCCCGATGTGGAATATGTAACTTTCCAGGCTACAATTAATGATATGACATTGGTTGCTTCTAATCCGGAGAATTCAAATGAATATACGATTGTAACAACAGGAGGGGACCCTTATATTTATTCAAATGGCTTAGCTGCCGCAAAAAAAGGTTCTACCATGGTATTCCGATATAAGTCTACTAAAAGTGTTAAGTTACAGATATTCTGGTGTACTTCGTCTTCCGGACCATCTGAAGCTAATTCGACAACGATAGAGTTTCCGGCAGCAGAAGAATGGACAACATTTGAACAGGACTATACAGCCGGAATGGCTACTGTCGGCTGGGGTAATTCAGGTGATTATATGCGTTGTGATTTCGGTACAAATGCTGATGTTACAATAAATATCAGAAATATACGATTTAAATGATTTTTCGATAAATGATAGAGAGGGTGTATACAGGAGTTTCAAAAATTTATAGTATCACCCTCTTCTATGAGATATGGAGAAGTCTTTAAAATATATCATTATATGATATTTGCGTCTGATACGATTAAATAGGAAATGTATGAAGTCAAAGAGTCTTTGTTTATTATTGCTTTTTATTTTTCTTTTAGGGTTTACGAGATGTACTGATAACTGTGTCGGGAGTAAAGCGAAGGTGGTGGATTTGAAGTGTCGTGGTCTGGTAACCCCGGAAGGAATAGATGAAGCCGTTTTTAGTTGGAAAATCGAGTCAGAGGAGAATGGCTTTATTCAGTCTGCTTGGGAAATAGAGATTGCTTCTTCCCGAGAGGATTTGGAGGATGGTAATTATATTTGGAATTCAGGAAAGACTGTTTCAGAACAGCAAGTGAATGTACGTCCGGATATCGCAATACTAGAAAGAGGGCCACTCTATTGGTGGCGTTTGCGCATTTGGGATGGGAAAGGACAAGTAACGGTCTGGAGTGAGCCTTCTTTTTTCTCTTTGGGGTTAAATACGTCTGATTGGAAAGCTAAGTGGATAACTTCTGTTTGGAAAAAAGATAGTCCGATGCCTTATTTTCGTAAAGTATTTGATACAGGGAAGGCAGAATCGAAACTACAAAGAGCTGTTGTCTATTTTTGTGGTTTAGGATGCGGTGATCTTTATTTGAATGGTGAACTTGTCGATAAAAAACGAATCCTTGACCCTGCACAAACGAATTATGAGCAGTATGCCCTGTATTCTACATTTGATATCACATCCGGGTTAGTGAAAGGTGAAAATTGTTTAGGTGTGATACTTGGTGAAGGTTGGTACGGGCAAAACAGTGTCTGGGGACCTTGGGCTAAATATGGCGATCCTCTTTTTAGATTACAAATGGAAATAACTTATGAGGATGGTTCTAAGGAAATGATTGTTTCAGATGAATCCTGGCTGTGGACTTCCGGACCTGTGTTAAAGGGTAATATATATGCTGGTGAGGTGTATGATGCTACAAAGGAAATTAAAGGTTGGTCAGAAGTTGGAACTCAACTGAATGGATGGAAAAATGCTGTAGTTGCAGAAGGTGTTATTCCGGTGAATTTGTTTCCTCAGGTTATGGAACCTATTCGTTTGAAGAATGAAATCAGAGCGATAAAGAAATGGAAGGATCCTTCCGGAAATTGGATATTTGACTTTGGGGGTAATATTGCCGGTGTACCACAAATAACGGTAGATCAGCCAAAAGGAACACATTTGAAAATGCGGATGGGAGAACTTCTTCGTGAGGATGGTTCAATCGAATATAATACAACCGGAGTCTTTGCTACAGGTGTTGTACAAACAGATGAATATATTTGTGCCGGAAACGGTCGGGAAGTCTGGAACCCTCGTTTTACCTACCATGGCTATCGCTATTTGGAACTTTCCGGTATGGCAGCGGAGCCTGAATTGGATTGGATAAAGACAATTGTTGTACATACGGATGTCAATAAGAGAGGTGAATTTGAATGTTCTGATGAACAAATTAATAAATTGCATGAGTTAGCGGTCAGGACAATGCTCAATAATACGCATGGTTTGCCGACGGATTGTCCTCACAGAGAACGATGTGGTTGGTTGGGAGATGCACATACCGTAGCTCCTTTTGAGAATTATAATTTTGACCTGAATAATTTTTGGATGAAATATATGGAAGATATCAGTTCGACTTCTTCCGCATTTGAGAAAAATACACTTCATCAAAAACTTTTTAATACAATATTTTATTTTGCAGATAAAGCGCCGGGAATCCCGTATATGATTTCTCCGGGAAAACGTCTTTGTGGGGTTGCTTCTCCGGATTGGGGGACGGCCGTAGTTCAATTACCCTGGTACACTTATTTATATTTCGGCAATGAAGAGCCTTTGCATAAATATTATCAGGAAATGAAACAATGGGTGGATCACGTGGAGAGTCTAACGCTTAATGATACGCTTTCAACCAAACATATTGTACCTTACGGATTGGGTGACTGGTGTCCGCCGGAAGGGAACAATGCGATTGATTGTCCTGTTGCTTTGAGTTCTACTGCTTTCCATTATCTTGATGCTTCAATTTTGGCTAAAACGGCCGCTATGTTAGGAAAGAGTGATGATGCCGGATATTACAGTGGTTTGAAGGATAAGATTGCAGCAGCTTTTGTAGCCGAATTTTATGATAAAGAAAGTAAAACATTCGGGAGTCAGACTGCTGATGCAATGGCTCTTGATTTTGGACTGGTTCCTGCCGGAGATGAAAAAGCTGTTTCTGATGCGATTGTCAGGAATATGAAAGAAAAATATGATGGTTTTATGCATACGGGGATATTTGGTCTAGGACGTATTGGGCAAGCATTATCACGTTTTGGCAATAGTAAAATGGCATGGGATATGTTTACTAAAACAGGTGAGAATAGTTTTGCTTATATGTGGACGGATGCTGATGCTACATCTCTTTGGGAGATTCTTCCGGTAAATGGGAAGAGTAAGGAAATGTGTTTGGCAGGATCTTCACTTAATCATCCCATGCAGGGTGGTTATGACACTTGGTTTTATGAAGATATAGCAGGCATACGACCGGATGTGTCAGGCCCGGGTTTTAAAGTTATACACTTTGAACCAACAATGACATCTTATCTTTCCTGGGCAAAAGCTTCGATAGAAACACCTTATGGGAGAACGGCAAGCGAATGGTCCCAAGAAGAAAATAGTCTGGTATGGATAATAACATTACCTCCTAATACATCAGGCATTGTAGCATTACCTGATAGTAAAAAGATACATGTAAACAAACGTTCTTTTAATAAGGCTGATTATCCACTTATTGGAAGCGAGGAGGAAGTGTCTCTTTATAAATTTCCATCGGGAGTATACCAAATAGAAATTTATAAAGAATAAAGAAATATATAATTCGTTTTGAATCAGTTTTGTCTTATTTTTATAAACTCTGAATTTATAGATTATGAAACATGTTAATGGTCTTTGTATAAATCAATTATGGACTTTTGGACTGATAGGGATAATGGCCCTGTCGGGATGTGGAAATCAAAAGGATACCGTTCATTCGAATGTGAATATGCCTGATTCTTGTTGGGATACTTATTCTGATACCTGGGTGGCAACAGATGCTTTGGGACGGACTATGCCGACACAAGAAGAGGTCGGAAATGTCAAGAATGATAAGCGTCGTGTGGTTGGTATTTTTTATATCACGTGGCATTCGGATAATTTGGCTAATTTGAAGGCTCCTTATCGTGCTGATGTAAGTAAGGTGTTGGAAGAAGCTCCCGAAGCTCGTCTGGATGCTAATCATCCGGCATGGACAGAAGGTTCTTACCATTGGGGGGAACCTGAATTGGGATATTTCCTTAGTCGTGATGAATATGTGATTCGTAAAGATATGTCGATGCTGGCCGATGCCGGTGTGGATGTATTAGTTATGGATGTAACAAATGCAGTCCGTTATTGGGATGAGTGGGAAACTCTGTTTACAACGATGCAAAAAATGAAAGCGGAAGGTAACAAAGTCCCTCAATTTTGTTTTTGGGCTTTCAACGGACCTGTTATTTCTGTTGTACAAGATTTATATGATAAAGTATATAAAGAAAATAAATATAAGGATTTATGGTTCTACTGGGGAGATAAACCTTTACTGTTGTATAATGGAAAACCGACAATGGATGCTAATGGCGGAGGTGTGAAGAACCCGAATCCTCATTATGATCCCAAAGCATTGACTGACCCTTCACATTCTCACTATAATGATCCGGATTACATAAATGAGTTTTATACGGATTATACCCAGGATGTGAAAGATTTTTTCACGCTCAGAACCATGTGGTGGGGATACTATGAGTGGGCTGGTGAACGTTTTGTCGGAACAGAAGGAAACTGGAGTTTTGGCTACGATTTGGGTGACGAACGAGTCTGTAAAATGTCACCGTCGGATTTGGTTGCAACTTATCGAGGAGAAAATGAACAAGCTGCAGTTACTCCGGCTCAACATCCTATTTCCATAATTGGAAAATCCTGGACTCGTGATAAAAAGGAACCGAAGTTGAATGACCATGATATGCCTGAACCGACTTATGTCTCCTGGCTAGGGAAGACTGTAAATGATCCTACAGCATACGGTATCTATTTTCAGGATCGCTGGGATGAAGCATTGAAAAACGATCCTCAGTTTCTGTATTTGAATGACTGGAATGAATGGACTGCTGGAAAATATAACTCAGGGAAAGCTCCCGGGTCTGAATTACCCGGCCCGACAGAATTTTTGGGACGTAAAAATCCGTTTTATTTTGTAGATCAGTATAATGCAGAATTTAATCGTACAATTCAACCTATGAAAGGTGGCTATACGGATAACTATTATATGCAGATGGCACAGAATATTCGTCGTTATAAAGGAGTTCGTCCCATACCGCAGAGTAGTGGATACCAGAAAATCCGAATAGACGGGACATTTAAGGAATGGGATAAAGTCAAGGTTGAATATCGGGATACCAAAGGAGATGTAACTCATCGTGACCATAAAGGATATGGCGGAAATCATTATGTAAATAATTCTGGTAGAAATGATATTGTTTTATCGAAAGTAGCAGTAGATAAGGATAACATATTCTTTTATGCGGAAACGATGGATAAATTGTCCCCATTTTCTGATCCGAACTGGATGTTATTACTTATCGATGCGGATAATAATGCTTCGACCGGCTGGTACGGTTATGATTTTATAGTAAATAAAAAGGTTGTTGATGCGCAGTCGACAGAATTGATGAGGTATGATGAACAAGCCGGAGAGTGGAAGAAAGTAAATATATTGTCATATCGGGTGAATGGAAATCAATTGGAATTATCAATACCTCGTGCAGATTTAGGATTAATTGATGATTCATTTGTCTTTGATTTTAAATGGACTGATAATCCTGCTAATTTGAAAGATCCTATATCATTGTGTGTAGATGGCGATGCGGCTCCTAACCGAAGATTTAATTATCGCTATATCTGGAATAAATAAAATCGCGCTATAGAAAGCATCTGTTTATAATATGAAATAACCTTAACAGCTAATGTCTGTTAAAACGTTGGCTGTTAAGGTTACTTTCTTTTCTATTTGTTTTTGTTCAGCCCGGCCCGGATGCGGCTGAGTGACTGGGGAGTTACACCGATGTATCCGGCTATCTCTTTCAAAGGAACGCTATTAAACAACTCCGGCATCTTTTTGATGAAAGCCAGGTAACGCTTTTCCGCTTTCGGACTGGATATATCGACCAGAACATCATCTTCATTAACGAGTATATCCATCAGAAGACCTTGTATCCATTTCAGAAAAGCCGGCGAAGACTCCGACAGTTTTTGTATTGTGCTGTTTCTCATTTCGATGGCAATACTGTCACTCGACGAACAGATTGTGTAACGTGAAGGATGTCCGCGGAAATATCCCCAGGAAGAGAATATGGTCTCCCCGGGGATAGCAAACCAAAGGGTTTGCTGTTCGCCTTCTTCTTCGATGTAGGCTCTCCATACACCTTTGTCCAGAAAATAGATGGAATCGTCCGTCTTGCCTTCCCCAATGACAATACTGCCTTTAGGGAAATGCAGGATACGGAGTGTCTGCCGGAGCAATGTCATTTCCGTATCGTTTAGGTTACACCGGTTGTCTATTTCTTCAATTAATTTATCCATTCTTGCGTACTTTATCAACAATTAATAAAATGACGATAACAACTGTCGTGGTAATATCCCCTGCTGCTACTGCCAGCCATATACCATTGACATCCAGTAGTAAAGGTAATGTGAAAAAGAATACGACAGGCAATATTCCCCGTAAAACTGTCAGTGATATCGCACGCCGTAACCGTTCGATACTGGTATAATAACCGATTATAATGATGTTGATACCGAAAAACAGGTAATCGGTAGCAAATAGCGGTAAGCCGGCTACTGCATATCCCCATGCCGCACTGGCTGTATCGGGAATGAAAAGAGTAACGATGCTCCGGGTAAAACATATAAACAGGAGCATGATACTGAATGCGAATGCCAAAGTGAAAAGCATGGATAAACGTAAAGCGTTATCCGAACGTTTCATCTGTCCGCATCCGTAGTTATAACTAATAATCGGCTGTGCGGACTGTACGGTTGCGTTGAAAACCATGAATATGATTGGGAACAGGTAGCAAATGACACTGTAAGCCGCTACGCCGTCGGCTCCCATATAATCCATAAAAACATAGTTGCCGGAAATAATCATAACGGATATCGTTATCTCACTAAGGAATACGGAAAAGCCGAGCTTAATCATATAACCTACATTCCGGAGCGTCAACAGCAAACTCTTGACACTCAGTTTCAACCACACGAACCGTATGGCTATCGAATGCCGGAACAGATAGACAATCATAATGGCGGCACCAACAAACTCACCTATATCTGTTGCAATCGCTGCCCCGAACAATCCCCATTTGAAAACAAAAATAAACAAATAGTCGAGAATAATATTCACAACGGTAGCAGCCAGCATCGCCCACATGGATATCTTGGGATTCGTCAGCCGGATAAAAAACGGAAGGGCAACCACCAGTACCGTAAATGGCAGGCTGATGGAAAACCAGAATAAATATTCAACCACCATATCCATCAGGTATTCATCGGAGCCGAAAAGGGTGGCTATCTTATGCGGAAATATCGTTAGCAACAACGTCATAACGAGGCTGATGAATACCAATGCGATGACCGACTGGGTAAAATTAATATTTGCAACTTTCTTTTTACCCTGCGATAAGTTGATGGAAGTGAGTATCCCGCCTCCCATGCCGAACATCAATCCGACTCCGGTAATAATCATAAAAATAGGGGCGGATATATTGACCGCTGCCATAGCATCACTCCCAATCCCGTTCCCGACGAAAATACCGTCTACAACGGTAAATAGTGCCGATGCGGCCATCCCCATAATGGTAGGAACCAGTAATTTGGTAAATAGTTTTTCTACGCTCATGCTTTTGAAATCAAGGCTATCTCTCTGCATATCAATTGGTTTTTTATAATAACGCCCGCAAAGGTAGGCCTTTAACCTCCGGATGAACTTACCAATTGGTAATAAATGAAAATAGATAAAATATTATATTGTAGATTGAAAAATATTCGTTTTTAAATGTGTTTGCTTCTGAATATCTACTGGTAATGATAATCAATTTCAAACCAGTGAAAGTGTTTTTTATTAAGGTATATTTGCTTATTTTTTTATTGTTCTGAATAAACTATTCCGTTAGTAACCAGTCAAACAAAGCGACAAAAAATTGGAATAGATAGATATTTGGACTATGATGAAGAAGAAGATGAGTATTGTGTTGGCCGGAATGCTTTTGTGTTTTGCTCCGGACATGTTTGCAAATGAAACGGACGGAAAGATTAAAGGTATTGTAATGGACGGCGAACTGGGTGGACCGTTGGAGTTTGTTACAGTGCAGGTTAAGGCAAAAGGTTCGGATAAGATAGTGCAGGGTTCCGTTACCGGGAGTGACGGAAATTACACGATCGGCGGATTGAAGAAAGGGGAATATGTAGTTACTTTTTCTTATATCGGCTATGAAGAAGTATCTAAAAATATTTCTATCAGCAGCGATAACCAGATTTTGAGTCTGGGAGAGTTGACACTGGCAGAAGATGCCAATCAATTGGGAGAAGTGGAAGTGGTGGCGAAACGGCCTCAGATGCGGTTCGAGATTGACAGGAAAGTCTTTGATGCGACGCAGGATATTGCGGCCGAAGGTGGTTCGGCAAGCGACTTGTTATCCAACATTCCTTCCGTGGAGGTTGATAATGAAGGCTCAGTATCGTTGCGAGGAAACTCCAGTGTAACGATTTGGATTAATGGTAAAGCATCGGGTCTAACGGCTGATAACCAGGCGGATATTCTGGATATGATGCCGGCCGGAGATATCAAGCAGGTAGAAGTTATTACCAACCCTTCTGCCAGATATAGCCCTGAGGGTACAGCCGGTATTATCAATATTATATTGAAGGATGACCGGAAACCCGGTTATTACGGAAGCGTGAAAGTCGGAGCCGATACGGATGGTGGGTATCAGGCGAGTGGCAACATTAATTACAGCAGTAGTAAAGTGGATGCTTATGCTAATCTGAATTACCGTAACCGTGAGTTTAAAGGAGGAGGCATCACAAGTCGTCTGAATACGACGGACAACAGTTTTCTCGACCAGACCAACGACTCCAAACGACAGCATAATAACTGGTTCGGACGTTTTGGCGTCACCTGGCATATCGCTAAAAGCGATGACCTGGCATTCAATGTAACCGGTATGACCGGCGGTGGAGACAATAGTGAGAATATCCATTATAACTCTATCGACAGTCAGAAGAATACAATCTACACCAGCGATCGTATAACCAATGGTGATTCGGATATGAAAATGTATAATCTGGAACTGAATTATGTTCATAAGTTCTCGGAAAACAGTAACATCGACCTGATGGTCAGCAATAACCAGTGGAGACGGGACGGAATGAATATTTTCCGGCAATCGACTGTCTATACAGACCCTTCTCAAACCGCTAATCCTCTTTATCAGACTCAGGAGAATGATATAAAGGATAAGACCTGGGAAGTCCAGGCCGACTACACCAATAAAATATCCGATATGGCCCGCATCGAAGCCGGCTATAAGGGTACTTTTCAGCGGAATGCCAGTCCGGTTGATACCTATACCGGAACGACAGCCGAAGATATCCGACAGGACGAGTCGCTCTATAACTGCTTCCTTTATAATCAGGATGTACATGCTCTTTACATGACATACGGCGGAAAATGGAATAAATTAAGTTACCAGGCCGGTCTGCGCGGTGAGTACTGGCGGGTGGATACCCGTTCGCTTGATTTCGACCAGGAGTTTAACGGTAAAGCTTCCGAGACGTTTGAGAAAGACTATTTTAAACTTTTTCCGAGTGCGTTTATTTCTTATGATTTACCGAAAAACAATGAGTTGCAGGTGAATTATACCCGCCGTCTGCGTCGTCCGTGGGGAGGACAATTGAACTCTTTCCGTAATATATCCGATGCTTCCAATATCTCTTTCGGTAATCCGGAGTTGACACCGGAGTATTCTCACTCATTTGAATTGAATTATATCAAAAGTTGGGAATCGGGACATACTTTGTCTTTATCCGGTTACTATCGTTCGACAGATGATGTAATCCAGCGTATCCGTTTTCTGAATACGGAAGACAACGTAATGTATACCACCAGTGAGAATGTGGCAAAATCTCAGGCCAGCGGTTTGGAAATCGTAGGGAAGGATAAATTATTCAAGATACTCGACTTGACAACGACAGTCAACCTCTATTATTCTAAATTGGATGGTTTCAGTTATCTGCCGCAAGGTGCGGAAACACCGGTTATCGGAGATACGGATGAGAGTTTTGCCTGGAACGTCCGTATGATTGCCAACTTTAGTCTTCCCTGGGGTGTCTCTTTGCAGGGGACCGGTAATTATAATTCCAAACAGTTGATGGCACAGGGGCATCGCGAACCGAACTACTCGGTCGACCTGGGCTTGCGTAAATCTTTCCTGAGCGATAAACTGACATTGAGCATTAATGCCCGTGACTTGCTGGATTCCCGTAAATTCCGTACTGTTACAGCCGGTGACGGTTTCTGGCAAGATTCTGAGAACTGGCGTGGCGGAAGACGTGTAGGTTTCACGCTGACTTACAACTTCGGCAACATGAACAAGAAAAAAGATAAAAGCAAGAGCAGAAGCGAAGAGCCGGATATGTTTGATATGGAATGATGCGCAAGAATGAAAGAGAGTAAGATTTTATATCCTTCTCCATTGTTATCCCGATACATAAAGTATTATTGGGTATTGAAAACTGATGGAATAGAACCTGTATTAATACAGATTATTCCGTCAGGATGCGTACATCTTGTTTTCCATCGGGGAGATAATTTGAATATTCTATCGAAAGGCTGGCAACCCAAGAATTTTGTCCGGGGACAGTTCTCAATCTCCGGAAATCTGATTTCGAAGGGGAATATTGATATGATTGCGATTATCTTCCATCCTTTAGGTTTGAATCCTTTTGTACGATGTCCGATGAGTGAGTTGTATAATCGTTATGTTGATGTGGAGGATTTAGAGGATGCAGAGTTGAACCATCTTAAACGTATTGTTTCGAGTGAAAGGGAGGCTCAGGTTTGTATTCAGCAAATCGAATCATTTTTAATGAGACGGCTAGTCGATATCGGTCATAACTATAATCGGATAGAAAGTGTTATCCGGTTGATTGCTAATCATCCTCAAACAGATGTGGATACCCTGGCAAAGGATGCTTGTTTGGGATATAGGCAATTCAAAAGGGTTTTCACAGAATACGTAGGAATGAATCCGAAAGAATATTATAGGGTTATCCGCTTTCAACGAATTTTGTATATGTTGCAAGATAATCCGGAAATGGAATTTACTGATTTGTCTTATTTGTGCGGATTTTATGACCCCTCCCATCTGGTAAAAGACTTCAGGGAGTTCTCGGGTTGTTCGCTTACTCAATACCTGTCTTCACGTTCTCCGTATTCAACATTCTTTTCAAAGGATTGTAGGTTGAATAGTATTAAATATCATCGATTTCCATAGAGGAAGCCTTATAAAGTCAGTTTTTTACAAGTCCCCAATGTACTAACGGCTTATTTTTGCAGAATATTCAACATTAAAGAATTATGCAAAAACAAGATTTTACTGCTATAACAACTGGTATAGCCAGGGTTATCGAAACGGAGGAAGGTTTATTAAACAGTTTGTCTGTAGAAGCTATAACCTTAAGGCGGAATAGCCAGAATCGGACTATAAAGCAAATACTGGGCCACCTGATTGATTCGGCCTCTAATAATCATCAACGAATGGTTAGGTTGCAGTATAGTAAGGATTTACTTTTTTTCCCGGATTACCGTCAGGATAATGATTTGTGGATAGCTTTGCAAGATTATCAACATACAGATTGGTATAATTTGATTCAGTTATGGAAATTCTATAATTTACATATCATTCAGGTGATTCAGTCTGTCGATAAAAGCAAGCTGGATAGTTATTGGTGTGATTTTGAAGGGACAAAAGTAACATTAAAGGATATGATAGAAGGCTATTTAGACCATTTGCTTCTTCATATCGGAGAGATTCATGAATTGATGGTGGAGCATACGAATCTTTGAAAAATAACAAAGTCCTTTTTTTACACCGCTTTCCAGTAAAGATGGATTATTTTTGCTGGCAGAATAAAGCAAAATGGAGAAATTTCAGCTAGTACAACCGTCCAGACTGTTAAGGCCATACGTGAAACAGTATTGGTTTTTGGCGATTGATAACGCGGAACGAAGTTCGCAGCGTTATGTACCATCCGGTTGTGCTGTGCTTGCGTTCCATCGGGGTGACAAAATCTATTCAACTTTGCATCAGGAGATGCAGCCTCGTTCCAGTTTGTGCGGACAATCTGTTTCGTACACTGATGTTGTTTATTCCGGTAATCTGAATCTGGTTATGGTTGTTTTCCAGCCGGTTGCGGCACGGGTTGTATTAGGGACTCCTATGAATAATTTGCGGGATAAGAATGTAGATGTAGAGTTATTGGGAGATGCTTCTTTGATTGAATTGGAGAAATGGATAATGGAAACGGAGGATAATAACCAATGTGTATATCTGATAGAACAATATCTGTTAAAAAAGTTATACGGTTTTACTTCCGAGCGGTTTGCCAGAATGAATGCGGTTGTTCAGTCTATTAATGACGGACAGCAGGACATTACGGAGCTTTCTCAGTCTGCTTGTCTCGGATATAAGCAATTCAAACGGGTATTTGCTGAATATACAGGTTTAAATCCGAAAGAGTTTTTGCAAATAGCACGTTTCCGGAATGCTTTACATTGTTTACATGCTGGTTCGCAAATTCGTTTGAACCAGTTGGCTTATGATTGGGGATATTGTGATAAATCGCATCTGATAAAAGATTTCAAAACCTTTATGGGGTATACTCCAAAGGAATATCTTTCTATTTGTGATCCTTATTCGGAATATCTTTCTTTATTCAATTCTGTTTTTATCAATGGAGAACGGGAAACTAAAAGTAATAGATTATGAAGATATTGATTTATGGTGCCGGAGTAATAGGTTGTACGTATGGCTGGCAATTGGCAAAGGCCGGACACGATGTTACGTTACTTGTCCGGAAGGAACAGAAACAATTGATAGATGAACAAGGCATTCATATTATTTGTCAGGATTTTAGGAGCGGTATAAAGAATACGGTTGATACAGTCTTTCGTCCTCATGTGGTTGACGGACTGGATGCACGGAATGATTTTGAATACATAATTGTGGCAACGAATAAGATACAACTACCGGATGTGTTGCCGGTTTTAGGTGTGTCCGCTGGCAAAGCACATGTGATGTTCTTTCAGAATAATTGGGATTGCTTTGATGAGATTGCCCGCTTTCTGAAACCTGAACAGTATTTCTTCGGCTTTCCATTCATGGTAGGAGGTGGAAGAGAGGCGAACGAAATACATTGTGTTATTTCGGGAATGAAATATTCCCATACTCCCATCGGGGAGGTGGATGGAGAGATGACTCCCCGTGTGCGGAAAATGGTTCAGGCGTTGGACGAAGCACATCTGAAACCTGTCCTGTCCCGACAGATATTACTTTGGATAATTACCCATTACGCTGCTGCTGCCGGATTGACTGCCGGAATATTGAGTGCAGGCAGTGCAGCCAGGTTTGTGAATGACTCCGCTACTATTCGAACTACTATTCGCGCCATTCGTGAGGGTTTTTCTATTTGTTTGAAGCGTGGATATGATGCCAAGGAAGAGAAAGCAAATAAATTGTATCAATTGCCTTTGTTTCTAAGTGTTCCGATTGCCAGAAAGGTATATGGCAACGAGGCTTTACAACTTATGTTTGACGGTCATGTGAGTCATTCTCCTAAAGAGGTACGGCAAATGATTGAAGATATGATTACCTACGGGATAAAATACGATATTGCCACTCCTCATTTAGTCAAATTAAAAGAGATAATATAGGTAATAAGTATTTTGTCTCAGAAAACAAAAAAGCAGCTACTTTAAAAGTAACTGCTTGATTTTCAGTGGTACCACCAGGAATCGAACCGGGGACACAAGGATTTTCAGTCCTTTGCTCTACCAACTGAGCTATGGTACCGTTTGTTTTGTTTAACGGGTGCAAAGGTAGGGAAAATATGATACATTCCAAATGTTTCATGAAAAAAATGTCGAAAAAAATGCATTTGAAGAAATTGAAGGGGTGAATGCAATATTTTTTTGAAAAAAAACATCGAAAGTGTTTGCGGATTCAAAAATAGTTGTACCTTTGCAGCCGTAATCAAAAACGGGATGTAGCACAGTTGGCTAGCGCGCCACGTTCGGGACGTGGAGGTCGGAAGTTCGAGTCTTCTCATCCCGACTACAAAAAGAGGTAAATCAGAAATGATTTACCTCTTTTTTTGATATCCTTTATACGTACATTATATATATAAGGACTTCCGCATCCGGAAATTATCCATTTCAACATTATTTACTTTGACAAGCTGTTCCTGTTCTACGATGAACCCCCGTTTTTCGAAAAAAGGACGGGCGGTAAAACTCACTTCTGAAAAGAGGTTGGGTATATGATTGTTTCGTGCAAAATCTTCTGCAAAATCCAATAACAGGGTGGCAATACCTCTACCACAGAACTGGGGTAGTATAAACATACTGTGTAAATATCCTTGGCTATTAAAAGAAGTGAATCCTGTTATCCGGAAATATTTTGTTTCTTCTGCAACGATAAATTGCAGGCCGCTTGTGAATAATTCCTGCCAACGTTCAGGAGAGGCACGTTGTACCCAGGCTTCGATTTGTTCGGGCGTATAATCTTTTTTACAACTATTTCTTACACTCTGCTCGAAGACGGAGTGAAGTTCCGGAAGATCGCCTGCTTCAGCTTTTCTCAGGCGGACTGGTTTTAACTGCATATGCAGGATTGGATAAGCTTTTCCCTGTCCGTCAATAGCATCCCGCGCTATGACCTCGAATCCTCTGTTCTGGTAAAAATGCAGGGCTTGGGTATTTTGCTCGTTTACATCTACCTTCTGCATCTTCTTTTCCCGTATGGCATATTCAAGCAATGTTTTTCCCAAGCCTTTTCCTTGCTGTGCAGGATGAACAAAAAGCATTTCGATCAGTTCGTCGCTTAATCCCATAAAGGCGGTGATTTGCTCTGTTTTTCTGTCTCTTATAATGTAGAGTTCTACTGCACGGAAATACTCGTTTCTTATCAGAGGTTTGTAATATTGGATATCATCTTCCGTCAGGAAATGATGAGTGCTGCGTACAGATGCTTCCCATAGCTGGATTAGTTCGTCGTAATCTCTTATGGAAGCAGCTTCATACATTGTTTGTTGTTGCTTTTCTTTCATGATTGTCCTGTTTTAGAATTTAAAATCCAGCCTTTTTCTCTATCTGGATGATTTGGCCTGATACCGGATGCCGGAATTCAAGGAACTCCGCATGCAGGTAAAGGCGGTCGGCTCCTTTGCCATATAATTCGTCACCGATAATAGGAGCATTGAGGCCTAGTGGGTGGGAAGCATGTACACGCAACTGGTGCGTCCGTCCTGTAAGCGGATAGAAAGCAATGCGTGTCCGATTCCCGTTGTGGGCAAGAACCTTATATTGGGTGATGGCTGGTTTGCCATGTTCCGTACTCACAATCTGCCGGGGACGATCCATAGGGTCGAGGCAGAGGGGAAGGTCGATAATGCCTTCTTGGGGTATGACTGTTCCGTCAAGCAACGCGGCATAACGCTTTTTTACCATTCGGCTCTTGAACTGTGCCTGTAAGTTCTGATGTACTTCTTTTGTCTTGGCAACCAGTAATATGCCGGAGGTTGCCATATCCAGGCGGTGTACTATCATAGGTCCTGTTGCTTCGGGATAACGTGTTTTTAGTCGATGGTAGACAGAGTCTATATCCGCTTTGCCTGGAACAGATAACATTCCGGCAGGTTTGTTAATTGCTACCAGCCAGTTATCTTCGAACAGGATTTCAAGTTCCGTGTCACGATGCAAGTCGTTTAATAGCGGATTTTCTTCTACATTCAATCCTTGCAGCATGTGCTTTAAAATCGGTTCGCATTTCCCTTTGCAAGCCGGATAGAAATATCCATGATGGCGTATTTCTCTTTTAGGCGAATTACCCCACCAGAACTCTGCCATAGCAACAGGTTTCAGGCAATGGAGGTAGGCATATTGTAATAATTTGGGTGCTGCACATTCTCCGGCCCCGGCAGGAGGAACTTGTTGTGTAGTCTCTTTGAAAATTTCACATAAGTTTTTCGTCTCCCCCTTCCCGTTTAGTATCCGAAACTGCTCGAAAAGTTGTTGCTGGAGAGCGGCTGAGCGGGTTTTGCGTTCTGTTTTCAGCTGCTCTATCGCTTGGTCTAATGTCTCTGCTTCTGATCGTATGGCGGAAATACGTTCATCCCATTGTTTTTTTAGCCGTTTTAATTCAGCTTTTTGAAACTGGCTTTCACGTATCATGTTTGCCAGTTCGTTTTCGTCGGAGGTATGCTTGCGCCTTTCTTCTCGTTTTTGTTGGGCCTCTTTCAGCTCTTCTTTGGCTGTACTGATTGCTTTTTCTGCCTGGTCGATTGTTTCTGCCAGTAGTGTCTTGGTAGCCTGATAGTTTTTATCCGTCTGAGCCTTTTTGATGCGGGCGTTGATAGCAGAAATCTGATCTTCTTCGATCCGGAAGAAACCGTTCGGTTGTTGAAGGTCGTAAATGGGAGGGACGAAATAATCATGTAGATTTTTTCCCGCCAGAATACCGGAAAAAGCGGCCAGATAGCCGGTCTCTCCTGTCTGGGTTTGTACGATCAGGACACCGAACATCTTCCCCTGCTCCAGATCACTTTTCCATTCATCCTTGTTTTGCAGATATTTTTGTACCTCGGCTGCTACCGCTACGCATAAAGGATGAGGTGTGTAATGGAATGGATAAGTAAACTTTTCCGGCAAATGAAAATGCGTAACCGGAAAAGGTAACTGATGGAACTTGTTCATTTCTGGGATCGGCGCAATATTTTATTCGCTTTTTCTTCACTGGAAAGAAAGCTCAGCGACTTGATAATGTCTTCGTAATTCTCGGAATCGACGATATGCGGGGCCACTATTTCCAATACTTCCAGTTTATCATCATCGAAAGTGTAGATGGACATGAGGCGTATGCACTGTTTACAGGTGAAATTTTTATTGGTAACCCCCATTTCAAGAAGTTCCAGCTGGTCGTCTTTAAACGGTTTCTGTTTGACCTTGTTGTATAATTGCTGAAAGTCTTTTTCGTTTATAGCCCTGGATGGTCTTCTGTGGTCATCCGGGCGGGATGGATGGGGATGTTTTCCGTAATCGATATCACCGGGAGGATAAATGGCAACTGGAGGGTTTGCTGGATAATTATCACCGTCGAATGAGTTCATATTGCTCACCCTTTCGTTGATGAAGTTGACTATAATGATGGTTGTTTCCGCTGTCAGCGGATTTGTTTTCTTGTATTCCCATTCTTCAACTTGTTCATCGAACCGGCGAAAGTCGGGTTCACCGAGCAGACTGACGACTTCTTTTTTAGCCATCCCTTTTTCAACCTTCATGATAGCACTTTTGCCGGTCATGTAACTTCCGCAACTACAAAAGGATATGGAACTGATGATCAGTGCAAGTGCTATGAATGTTTTTGTTTTCATGATCTTCGAACTTTATATATGTATATTGTTTGTTTGTAGAAAACAAATATATAAAGGAATATCAGATTATGACTACTCTTTAGGGATAAACTTGTTTGGTTTTCGTAATATTCAATATTCCGTCATACATACGATGGAGGCTGATATACCGGCATTTATTCTTCATCTTGAGCAGTACGACACGTTCCGTGTATCCGATTTGATCGAAGAAGGAAGGGAAAGATTTTCCGGCGAGTTCTGCTTCCTTAATTCTTTGCTCATCCATTTCCATGAATTCCTCATGGCTTTTGGCCTTGCGGGAGAGTTCAAACGCAATGTCGATGTCTGAATAATCTGTTTTTTCAGGATCAATATAACTGCCGAATAAAACGATTTTGGAGACTCTATACAGGTAAAACTCATTACTGTTGATCTCTTCGACCCGTTCCATGAATTCCTTAAACAGTTTATCGGCCTTTTCCTTGTTGAGCGGATTTGTATACCGGGCTACACAAAGGGCTTGACCTTTAATGGTCAGTTGATACTTCCCTTTCTTCTTGGCAGCTTCGATATATCCTTCGGATAATAAGACATCGATAAGCTCTTTCGTTTTCTCTTTGTTGAGGTCGAATTGCTCGCTTATCATCTCCGGGGATATCAGAGCGGGTCTGATGTGGTCAAAATAATCCCTGATTTTCAGGATAGGAATATCGCAGATTGTCTGTTTGCGTGTCAGTCTCATAATGATATAATTTTATGTTGGGGCAAAGGTACAATCTTTTAAAAGAATAATCGTTTAAAGTTGTTGTTTTTCAATGATGGTCATGGGTGTCCTGGTGGTTCCGCCATCAATTGTTATGTTTTCACCGTTAATGAAATCATTTTCTTCCTGACAAAGGAACAGACAGATACGGGTTATATCTTCCGGTTTTCCCATTCGTCCGGAAAAGGGTATGGGGTGGGTTTCCGCGTAGATTGGGTCGTAATCGTCTGCTTGTATCCAACCCGGAATAATGGAGTTAACCGTCGTATGACAAGGTGATAAAGACATGGCAAGTGTCTGTGTTAATGAACATATGCCACTTTTAGATGCGGCGTATGCTTCACTGCTAAGTCTGTTTGTTGGGTAATGAGTGGACGATATGTTGATAATTCGGCCGTACGGATTGGGTGTCGTTTGTGATTGACGGTGAATGGCGAGCAGACGGGAGGTAATAAATGCCGGTCTCAGGTTTGCGGATAAAGTCTGGTCGAAATCTTCCACGCTGGTTTCTGTGAGAGAGGCGAATTTACTGATGCCGGCATTGTTGATGATGATATCCAGGTCGCCCCAATCTTCCAGGATATGGTGCATACAGTTTTCAAGAGCTTCTTTATTGTTGATATCTACGGGATAAAAAGTGGTACCGGTTTTTTCGGCTGTATCTTTTCCTGATTCTTCATTCCAGTCACAAAAAGCTACACGGTGCCCGGCCATACGGAACGCCTTGACAATTGTTTTTCCGATACCGTCAGCACCTCCTGTCACGAAAACTCTGCGCATTTTGTGGATTGGAGTTGTTTTTTTCTTGCCGTAGCCGCTCTTTGTAGCGGAAGATTTTTGAGACTGATATTCCTGATATTTTCTTTCCAGATAGTTATCTGCCATGATGTTTAGTTTTTTATGATCTGTCTTTATAATACTTGTTTAGTTGCAATTCCGGATTGGTATTTTTAAGAACTCTATATTGTCAGGCTATTAACCAATTCCTTTATAATTCGTTATATTTTTTGGCACTCCCTTTGGCTTTGTTTACCGGATACTTTTCACCATTTCTTTTCAGTTTGTTCAGTATGATTTCTTTGATGTCCATGTCGTATTTATGGGCGATCAGGAATGCGTAGTTCATGATATCAGCTAATTCTTCTTTTACCTTTTCAATGTTTACTTCTTCCGGCTTTTTCCAAAGGAATGCTTCGTTCAGTTCGGATGCCTCTATCGATAATGCCAAAGCCAGGTCTTTTCCGTTATGGAACTGATCCCAATCCCTATCCTCGGTGAAACGGACTATTTCTTTCATTATTAGCTCTATATCAGAATTGTTTGTAGTCATATGCTGTCTGTTCTAAATTACGAATAACGAAGATATGAAATTGCTGGTAATGTAAATAGAAAGATTGTGATTATTTTATTAAATATGTTTTTACATTTGTAGGTAATAAGAAATAGAAAATATGACAACGAGAGTATACAAGGTTTCTGACTTTTGCGACAGGGTGACTAATAACATTCATGCATTGATTGACGATTTATCTCAGATATCCAGGCATGTGAGTCAGGAAGAAAAAATAGCTTGGAAGCAGTCTTTCCCTGAGGTGGCTTCTGTTTTGTCAATGGCAATGTCGCAAAATAAAGGGCTGGCGGATGCTCATGTTGCATTGGAATACAAACTACCGTCTGTCTCTTTCTGGTGTGATCTGGTGCTGATAGGAAGAAATAAGGAGAATGAAAAGCAGGCAATTATTTTAGAACTGAAGAACTGGCAGGAAAACAGCAAGGATACTCCCGGATGTTTTGAAGGGTTGATGATCCGTCATGGCGCCAGCCAGCAGCATCCTGCGGACCAGGTGAAAGGTTACATTGAATTTTGCAGACATTTTCACTCTGTAGTGTTGGAACAAAATGTGAATGTGGACGGTTGCGTATTTTTCACCCAGAGAATCAATCTTGAACCTTATAAATCTGCTCCGAACGATAAATTGACAGGAGAATATCTGTTATTTGATACAATGTTGAAAGGTGATCTTTGTCATTTTATTTGTGATCGCTTGTCTGTTGGGAATGAAGAATTTGCTAAAACCTTTGTAAAGGGGTATTATAAGCAAGATAAAAAGATTCTTTTGCAGGTTGCCCGTAATTTTGCGGAAAGTACAGCGAAGCCTTTTGTTTTGTTAGGAAAACAGCGGGAAGGATATGCCGAAGTACAACATAAATTATCGGAGACGGTCACTTCCAGGAGTAAACAAGTCATTATAGTACAAGGTCTTCCAGGTTCCGGAAAATCGGCAATGGCTGTGAATTTATGGTTTGATGCGGTCCGGCAATATCATGCTTGTAACAAACCGGATTCAGAAAATAACGTCCTATATGTCACAACATCTTCATCACAAAACGATAATTGGGCACATATTTTTAAGGAGCACGGAAAAAGATATAATGCAGACAAGCTGATAATAAAGGCAAATGCCTTTAATCCCGGACTTAACGGGGCTAAGGTGAAAGAGCGATATCAGAATGAATTCGAACGTCTGGATTCCAGATATATTGTTCACAGATCCGATAACAGTAAGGAACTCAACAGAATGTACTGGAAAGACTATACGGACTATTTGGAAAAAACGGTTGGTATTACATATAAACCTGATCAACATTTTCTGAGTATTGTCGATGAGGCTCATGCCTTGATAGACCCTTCTTCTCCAAGATTTCAAGGTAACAAAATTGCCGGATGGTGTTACCAAATGGGACCTCAGGCTTATCATATAATGAAGGCAAGCTGTATTTCTGTATTTTTTATTGACGGCGATCAATCGTTTCGTGATAATGAATCTACATCGTTGGAAGATCTGGTGAACATCGCAAAGATGGTTAATGCTACGGTTCATTTTATCAGCTTGGAAGGGATACAATTCCGTTGCGGAGGTTCCAAAGAATATGTGGATTGGGTAGAAAGCGTTTTACAAGGGAAAGAGATTGATAATGTGTCTCAATGGATAGAGGAAATACCGATGACTGTTTTTGATTATCCCAGTGATATGGAGCATGCGTTGCGTAACAAAATTAGTCAGACAACGATGGATGCTCGTATTGTCTCTTCCTATTCACGTAAATGGATAAGTAAGAATATACCGGATATGCATGCTGTATTTCCTGAATCGTGCGATTTTGTTCTTCCGGACCGAGAGAACAGAACTTTTTATAAGTATTGGAATGATCACACATCTTATACTAATTATATTTTGGGAAGGGGAGATGCGATGCAGGACGATCCGTTATCGGAAGTCGGGTGTCCTTATGTGGTTCGTGGTTTCGATTATGAATATATCGGTGTTCTCTGGTTGGAAGATTTGGTGTGGAGAAACGGGAAGTGGATGTTGGACCTGAACTATATAGAAGAAACAGCCATTGCCTCTACTAAAAAATCAGTGAAATCCAAAATAGGCAAAAAGCGTTCTTTAATTGCGCTGACTCCGGATTCGGAGGCGTTGTTTAGAAGGGTAACAGGGACATACCGAATTTTATTGACCCGGGCAACTAAAGGAAATTTTCTTTATATCAAAGATAAAGAGACACGTGAACATATCAAACAACTGATCGGACAAAAATAAACCACCATGAATAGTTTTTATGCCGCTTCTTCTGAGAATTTTTTTCAGGATGTAAAGCAGGGTCGCTTTCAGCAATTGATGATTGAAAATGCATCCCGTCAAAATATAAATGTAGGTGAGGCAGAGCAACGTTCCTATAAAGCAAGTGGTCAAAAAATAAAGGAATTGTTGAAGGCCGGCAGGATAAAAGACGTATATCTCGTCTTTGAATTGATGGTCCCTTATTCCGGGTGTCGGATAGATTGTATGATATTCGGGTGTGATTCGGAGGATGGTAAAAATGTCATGCACATTGAATTAAAGCAATGGAGCGAAGATGGTATATTTCCTGCATCCAGTGCCGGAAATTTTGTGGAGGCGTATACCGGAGGAAAAATACAAACAGCTGCGCATCCTTCGCAACAGGTGAAAGGTTATCATGGATATCTGAAGGCGTTTGTGGAGGCGGTAAGTACGGATAGTTTGAATTTACAGGGGTGTGCTTATTGCTTTAATTATATAAGGAAAGACGATGACGGAGTTTTGTTTAATCCGAAGTTTGATGTATTGCAGGAAGAGTTCAGGACTTATGCTGCCAACGAAAAGGATGAACTGGCAGGTTTATTGCATACTCTTTTTTCGCATGGAAGCGGAGAAGCCGTGTTTAATGAGTTTTGTTTCAGTCCGCTGTACCCTTCGGTCAATTTATTGGAAAACATAAGTGATATATTGACTTTAAATGATAAATTGTCATTAGTAGGGAAGCAGATCGAAGCTCGTAATGATATATTAGCATATTTGCGTAATAGTGACAGGTACGGGAAGAATGTTGTGATAGTCAACGGAGGGCCAGGAACAGGGAAAACGGTCATTGCTTTGAAAGTATTGGCAGAACTGTCGGCGAAAGGTAGATATCGTGTAATGTTTGCTACAAAGTCGAAACCTTTGCTGGAAGCTATAAAGTGTATGGTCGGGAGGCAGGAGGCCAATTTATTGTTTCATAATTTGAATGACTTTATACCGGCTCGCTGTATGGAAAATGGAGTCGATGTGTTGCTGGTGGATGAGGCCCACCGGATAGAGTTGAGCCCGAACAATAAGTATACGAAAAAGGATCATTGGACTGAGTTGTCTCAGATTGAGACTCTTATTCGTGCAGCTCGCTCCTGTGTGTTTTTCATTGATGATCGTCAGGCTATTCGTCATTCAGAGATAGGGAAAACGGGTTTGATAACGTCTTGTGCACAAACCAATCACTGTAAAATTGAAAATATAGTTTTGGAATCCCAGTTCCGTTGTAACGGTTCGGATAATTATTTGAATTGGTTGGAGGATGTGTTATATCCCCGGACGGCTTCCTGTTCATTTTCCGCAGAAGAGTATGATTTTAGGATATTTGATGATCCTGCTGAATTATATCGGGCTATTAGGGAGAAGAATAGTGAACCGGGTATGAAGGCTCGTTTGACGGCTGGGTTTTGTTGGGAGTGGTCTGATCCGAAAAAGACAGGTTTGGTCATTAATAATGATATTAAAATAGGTACATTTCACATGCCATGGGAAACCCATATGTCTGTAACGGATCGAAGACATCTTCCCGAAGGTTATTGCTTTTGGTATGAATGGGCTTATTCTCCTTATGGCATTAAGCAAGTGGGATGTATTTATACGGCCCAGGGTTTTGATTTTGATTATATAGGTGTTATTGTTGGTAATGATCTGAAATATAATGCCTCTGCGGATTCTTTGGATACAGAAATAACCGCCACCTATGATCCTGTATTGAAAAAAGACAGGAAGAATTTCGATACATATGTTCGTAATATTTACCGGGTATTAATGTCAAGAGGGATGAAAGGGTGTTATATTTATTGTGTGGATAAGGAAGTTGCTGATTATTTTAGGAGACGATTAATGTTGAAGGATTGATACTGTGAGTAGAAGTAGAAAACGAACTTTGGCTGCTATCCGTTTTCATTAAAAAACGGTTTACTTTGTTTTTATTCGGTTGCTTCCCGATATAATTCATCGTATTTCTGTACAGTGAGATTATCCAAATCACTGAGAGTCAGTCCAAGCTCAGAAAGATAAAAGCGAAAATAAAAGTTGCCAACCATAATAGATTTTCCTATACAATTGTAATAAATGAGTTTTTTATTCACTCCCTGTATTAATGCTGCTTGAGTGATAGACGCTATAACAGCCACGTATTCACCTTTTTTATTGAATACAATTACTGCCCTTTTTGATTTATTATCCGGTTGACTCATGCTATGTTTTTTTAGTGATTAATATAAATTGCCGGTACTAAGTTAATAAAATAAATTATATATATAGTATTTGATTTGTAACCTGTTTGTTTATAGCTCGTTATGGCTGTAAACGGTAACCATGAAGATGCTGTTTTTCGGAAAATGAGATTTCGAAATATTATAAGACAGGCATAAAAAACTTTTACCTTTGAAGTGAAATAATTAATGTAAAAGCAAAATGAAAACAGTGAAAATGAAAAGTGAAAGCAGTCGCTCCTGGTTTGAAAGACAACATATTCTTTCAATGGAAAAATATATTTCTAAAGAACAATATCTAGGAAAAGACATGTCGGAAATAATTGAAGAAGTTAATGAAAATCTTTACAGGGGACAATTTCTTGGAATAGAACATTCATATTCAAAAGCCTTAGAAATATTTTTTAAAGAGAAAGTTCAGGATAGCAGGGATATTATATTTTGGTGGAATGAGACTTTTTTTCATCTGAATCTTTTGCCGGGAACACGTGCGGGCAAAAGAGATGAAAATGATGGATCTATTCTTTTTATGATTGAAAAGATATCTTTTACCCAGGAACCTCTTTTTACATATGTCCTATTACAATTGGAACCTAATCTTCAATTGGATATAATTGATACTTATGAGCGGTATACGGCTAAGGATATCAGGTTTAAAATTTATAGTCGTTCTAAATTTAAGATTGATGGTACTGTAGAACGGGTACCGTGTAGCAATACATGCGAAGCTATTAATGAATGTTTGCAACTAAAACGTATTCCGGAAGTAACTTATCGTTTTCGCTTGTCTGATTCAAAGGAGAAAATGGATTTTAAAGGAGAAGGTGTTGATTATCGGGATTTATCTTTTGTAAAAAAATATCCGCATCTGTTCAATGATGATAAACTACCATATAAAGACTTGTTGCATTATATTGGTTATTTAGCGCCTGCTTGTCGGGATGCTTTTTTATTACAGTGTGCCGGTTTTTTTATGAAGGAGATTATGGATATTCAATATCGTGAAGGATTTCTGAAAAACATGAAAATTAGTACAGTTCATAGCCGGACTATCGTTGCAAGGAGAAAGTTAGAAGATATTTTATTGAGAGAGGGATTATTGGGTGGATGCGATTGAGGAATTAAAAGCAGACAAAGGTTTAGGACAGTAATCTTAGGGGGATTGTGGAGCACGAAGCTGCCAGAAAGCTACGGCAGCCGCAGCGGCTACCGTCTGTGGAAGGAGACACCGATGGGAAC